>Ga0214542_1007945_pt1 | contig 18030 bp, 18 predicted proteins | sample CNSS1metaG_FD_160096 | JGI IMG/M metagenome (GOLD analysis project Ga0214542, IMG submission 160096) | Root nodule microbial communities from cowpea collected in UCLA plant growth center, Los Angeles, California, USA - CNSS1 | ecosystem: Host-associated > Plants > Roots > Nodule | place: USA...
TTCCCAAATTTTAGGGATTTTGTGTTTTTCGTTGCCTATGGTAATTTTTTTAAGTTTTGAATTTATACCATGTTGCTTATTTAATTAAAGTGGTATGAGTTTTGTTATGTTTTGCACTATGATAATTGTGATTTGTGAATATAAATTTTATTTTTTCTAGATAGGCGAGGGGTGATAAATTTATATTAGAAAGATTATGATAAAAAAATTGATTCTTTTTTTTAAAGAGGAAGGTATGTGATAAAGATGAAAAAAAATTCTTATCTAAAATGGTATTCATGGTTTGGTATCATGATATAATAGTGAATGATAGTAATATTTTTTTTGAATTCTACTATTATGTGTGCTTGTTTTAAGCAGAGGAAATGAAGAGAAACGATGAAGAGCATTTTTTTTCTAAGTAAAAACAAATTATATATAACAAATCTAATTTGGCACCCCTATATTTTTTGTCCAAGTTCCGCTACTGTCTATGAGGAGGAGAAATGAAAGTGACAAGGTGAGAGAGATACATGAACTTGAGATGCATTAGATGTAAGAAATTGTTCATTGAAAAGATTAATAACATTAGGAAGAAGGACAAATTAAACCTATATAAAAATGACGGTGATGTAGTATTTGTAATAGAATTGCAAAGAGACGATGGTAATGGTGGGTAAGCATTCAATGAAAAAGAAAAGGAAAATATTTAAATGAGGTGAAAAAGTAATTAAAAAAATATTTTGTTCTTGTATGGTTGGAACCAAACGATCTCAAGAGCCTTCAGCCTTCTTTCTCCTTGTCTCCTTTCCTTATCACTGACTCTGATCCACCGCTAGGAGTGGGGGTACCTGCAAGCACTCTGATGCTTAAGTCAGAAATAACCCAATATTATTTATGCACTATATGAGTTCAAGATTAGATACCCCCTGTCAGTCATTGAATCATCTCTTATATTACCTGACATCACTCCCTACTTTATTACCTACAGGGCAGTTTTCTTCTTTCATTAAGCACTAAGGAATCTAATGAATGTCATAACTGCCTCAGACCTTATCGGTAACATTTTCAAATTCTCATTGATGTTGAGCCTTTGAATTCTTGGACCTGTATGTTATCTCTGCCATCACTGGAAAGATCTGCCCCTCTGCGCTGCCAGTCCATGATGTACCAGGCCCCTTAGGCCGAGATGTACCCGACCCTTTAGGCCAGGATGTGCATGCTGCCTTGTTGGGCCATGGAACGCACATTGCCCACAATGGCCGAGGTGTACATGGATACTGGGCCAAGGTGTACACGGACACTAGGCCGGGGTATACGCATCCATCCACACCAAGTTGGGTCCATCCTCTTTTCTCCCTATCTTCCTTTGATAATTGCGCCTTAACTTGAGCAACATCCTCTCCCGCTATGCACGTGTCCAGGTACATCCCTCACACGCTTCCCTACTATACTAATTAGTGGGACATACATGGACACGCTATACATATTTCAACTTATTAAATATAACATATTGAAGATATATAATCAACCACCATACAAAGACTTATAACCTTTGTAAGAACTTGCATAACCAATAAATAAACACTTATAAGATATACATTGTAATTTGTATTTATTATAAGGTCTAAGAAAAAAACAAGACAACAAACAATTCTCATAAATTCATAATTCAAAGATTTGTTAAACAAAATAGTAATAAGAATTTAAAGTCTAATCATGAACTAAATAATCTGTTAGTCAAATAAATAAAATTTTGAAAAGCAAATTTCTAAAATTTTAAAAGAAAAAAAACTTGTATAGGAAAAGTGAATCATATACCAACAATATCAGAAGAGATCACTAGTTGTTCTTGTGGGGCTAATGCTACATTAATATTCACTTTGTCCTCCCTATCACATTTGTCATTGCTTACACCTTTCTTCATGTCTCTTTCCTTTATTATTTGGTTTATTCAGTCGATTACCTGTCCAAGGTACTCCGATGCTTAAGTCAGTGTTCGATTAGGACAAAGTTTAATAAATATAACAAATTAAAAGGTATTAAATGTCTCACATACAAATCATATTTATAGGTCATTGAATGCATTTTTACCTTCACAATGGTCTAATAACGACCCAATTACCTTTCAATCTCATTTAGCATAGTAATTCAAAAACCAATTGTCAAATTTGTCTTTATTTACAACCAGTCGGCCATAAGGCTTGGGGCCGAACGATATGAAGTATGAACCCGGATCAATTTAATTCTCTTATACTATTTCACGTGATATGTACACTAGCCTCCCTGCTCGAGATGTGAGAGCTTTGTTTTAAGACGATTGTCTCAACACGCGCAGGATCAAGAATCTAATTCCCTTGCCCAACCCAACCAAGAAAGGGGTTTTTCTTCAAACTGTTATGACTCTTTCAAACTTTGAGACACTTTAATCCTTCCGCTTGAACCATTAGCTTTTCTTTTTGAAAGGTCGTGTCGCCTTGTAAATTGTTCTTATCAAGTGATATAAGACATTATTAATTTTGGATCGTTGGATCAAAGTTAATCCAATGGTTGGGATATTATAACTGACCTAGGTCCTCCTTATAAATAAGCATGAGTCTCCCTTCATTTGACACTCCATATTCTTCTTCAAAGCTTCTTCATGTTGAACAATTCTTAATAAGGTAATAATGACTAGTATGATCAGCGCTTCAACGTCTAATGGGCTTTTAGGTGGGGAAGCAATGGGGTATCCAAATGACACGTCTTCGTCGATTTTGAGTTTGCATTCCGATTGGGAGGGGTCTTCTACTTTCCGAAGCGACCGTTCGACAAGCTCCAATATAGGGGATAACATATTAGCTTCGTAGCTAGGTGGCCAAACCATTTCCCCAAAGTGAGATACTCCTCGAAGTAATGCAGACGTGGATAACTCGCTTTCAACACTCAATCGACCATTGTGCATTGTCAAGAGTGCATGCCTCAAGCACCATCATGTATTTTCCTCATGACATACTCAACTTAGTTTGTCGACAGACATTTTAACAAGGGCCTGGAAAAGCCCCATTGGTACAATTCCTCCCCGATCATCATGAATCATGCGACATGACTAACTTCTGTTGGTTTCACAGGTTCACATTCTAGAAGATTTTGAATATTGGCTTTGACTTTACCATCCTCCAATCTTAAGAGTATTTTTTCGACACTCACACATACTTTGCATGTTATTTTCGGATGAGAGAGGGTCAACCAAATGATTATGTTAAATTGGCTTCCCTTTTTACTGCTTACTATTTTTGACAAGTTGTCAACTCTAGTGTTCCACTCTCTCGGCACATATTTGATCTTAACTTCATTAAATTCCTCTAGCATTTTCTTAAGTGCATGATGATGTTGAAATAAAGATTCATCCTTCACTTGGAAGTCTTCAGTAACTGGCCAACGACTAACTATGAATCGTTCTTCCACACTACTCTAGTTGCCCCCATGTCCTTGGCTTGACATAACCCTACTATGAGTGTTTCATACTCAACCTGGTTGTTACACCTTGATTTCGAAAGCCATTGCTAGTTCCTTTTTGTCTTGACGATCCATCTATAAAAATGTCCAAACCTCGGGTTCATTACTTAATAACTCAGTTGCAAAATCAGCAAACTATTGAAGAAGGATGATTCCTCTGGGTTTGAACTTCAATCCATATTCAGATAGTTCAACTACCCCAATTATCATTTGCTCAACTAGTTCTGGTTGTCTCAGAATCTTAGCGATCGGGTAATCAGTCTTTATTATTATCGGGTGACTTTGGAAATATGGCCTAAGCCTTGTGCCGGTAGTGACCAAGGCTAGTGCCACTATTGTCTATGTATTGATATCGAATTTTTGATTCTTGTAGCACATCGCTGATGAAATATATAGATTGTTGGGGCGAGTCGCCTTGTAATAGAGCATTGATTATGGCTTCCTAAGCTACCGAGAGGTACTATAGGAGGCTCTTGTCGTTGGTGGGTTTGCATAGGATGAACGACTTAGCTAGGGCTTGTTTTATCTCAAAAAAGGATTCTTCACACTTATTGGGCCATTTCTAAGTCGTGGACTTCTTCATGGTCTTTACTATGGGCCATATATGTTCAATTATTTGTGGGATGAATTGGGCCAAAGACATCAATGTTCCCACTAGCCTCTAAACTTCTTTGAGCGTTTTTGGACTCCTAATTTCCATTACTGCCTTACACTTATCTAGATTAGCTTTGATGCCCCAATTGGATAACATGAAATCCAAGAATTTACCCCCATTAACTCTGAACACATACTTAAGTTGATTTAGGCGCATGTTGTATCATCTAATTTGTTGGAAAATTTCTTACAAGTCTTGCACATGAGCCATCATGGAATTGGATTTTACAACCATGTCTTCTACACATACATCTATGTTCATGGCAATTTGCTCACGAAAGATCTTATCCATTAACGGTAAGTGGCCCTTGTGTTTTTTAGTTCAAATAGCATAATTTTGTAGAAATATTTCGCGCTTTCGGTTATGAAACCCGTTTTGTCTTTGTTCGGATGGAACATAGGAATATGATTATAGTCAGAATAGGTATTCAATAAGCTTAACATGGTATAACCTAAGGCTTCGTCGTCCACTAATTGATTGATTTTGGGTAAGGGGTAAACATCTTTGAGACATGCTTTATTAAGATTTGTAAAATTAGTGTACATGCGACATTGACCACTCAGATTTTCACCAGTACAATGTTCGCCAACCATATGGTGTACTTGATTTCTTTGATAAATCCCACTTGTAGTAGCTTATTTACTTTTGTCTAGGCAATTTTTTTCTTTCTTCTCTTAATTTCCTCTTTCTCTGTGCCATAGGTCGAGCGCCCCTACGAATTATAACTTATGAGACATGACGCTCAGGTGCATACCAAACATATATAAAGATGTCCATGCTAACAAATCCTTGTTTCTTTCCAACACCTTGGTTAGAAGATCATGTTGTTCTTGTGTTAAGTCATTGTCAACCCTAGTGCATTGGTCGAGGCTTCTTAGTGCAACTATTTTTTCAATTGGTTCAATTCAATCTTTAGTGTTTGATCGAGGGTTTAAATCCACCATCACGACCACCTCTTTCTTGTTTCAAGAGGGGTAAAAGGGGGGTTGACCTTTAATCTCACTACATAGCACTCTCTTGCTATTTTCTAGTCCATATGTATCATTACTATGTCTTATCTGTCAGGGAGAAACTTCATAGCTAGTTCAACCGATATGACCATGAGGTCATCCTGGTCAGGATCAAGAGCTTTAAAGTTGGCATCCGTAAAGGTTATGGCCAAAATTCTTCTTCTGGGCCTTTCCACCATGTTAACCGATCACAACATTTAAATGTGTTGCTTATAGGTTGACGAAGTAGGACCACCCCTAGCAAAACTGTTAGATATGGTGTGTATTATGCCTCCTTCGGCTTCTCGATTGGTTGCGACTCATGCTGCATGTTGGTTGAGGTCGTTCTCGTGGTCTACTATCTCTTTACTCCCTTCGCGACTCTTCTCGGGTGCGTTGGGGGCTTCGTCTTGTACTTACAAACTTCTTTAAGTGTCCAACTTGGATAAGTTCTTCAATCTTATCTCTCAACGTCGTGCACTCCTCCTTATTGTGCCCTGGGTTGTGGTGGTATTGACAACACTTACTTTCGTCAACATTCAGTGGGGTCATGACTTTTCTGGGAGGGGATATAAGTTCAACATTGAGCACCTCGTCTAAAACACACGATCAGGTGGTGTTAAGAGGAATGTATCTAATGAAATGGGGGGCCCTCGCCTAGTCTCATTTTATCATCTCCATTTGTCTACATGCTGCTCTTCATATGCTACCTCAAAAACTACATTGCTCGTCATGTTCCTGATGGTCACTATATGTGTATTTTTTTGTTCACTTGGTCCAACGGTTGACGTCAAAATTTTCTTGTAGGGCTAAGGATAGACTAACACTCGCTTTCTCCTCCTTGTCACACTTGTCCTTACTTACACCTTTCTTCACGTCTCCCTCCTTTGTTGTTCGGTTAGTCCAGTCCGTTACCTACCAAAGATACTTTGATGCTCAAGTTAGTGTTCGATTAGGACAAAGTTCAAGAAATGTAGTAGATTCAAAAGTATTAACTCCCTCACTACACATCATATTTATAGACCCTTAGATGAACTTTTACCTTAATGATGATTTAATAACGACCCAATTACCTTTTAATCTCATTTACCATAGTAATCTTATAAATTTTGTTAGATTTGTTTTTCCTTACAACCGGTTAACCTTAAGACTCGAGACTGACCTATATGAAGTTTGATCCCTGATCAGTACAATTCTCTTCTACTATTTTACATGATATGTACAATAGTGTATCAACTTTTTATGATTATGTTATTATTTGTATAATTATGTTATTAAGATGAAATATTTGATAATGGTAATAGAGTAATTTTTGGTAAAACAATCAACGTATTAGCTTTATTAAGGTTTCTCTTATCATTAACACAATACTTACATAATGACATAAGCTTCACCATAGATATTTTTATATTTTTAGTTGAACAAATTAATATCTCACCATTACTATCTTACAAACTCTGCCATACAATATAAATGTCTTCATCATAAATATCTCACTCACAAGTTCTATAATGGAATACATAAAAAGTGTACATTATCAATACAACTCAATATAATTCAAAGAGATTGTTTGATGATAACACACAAATAAAAAGTTAAATTTCTTAAACCCAAAATTGTATATTATAAGTTTCATAAATAAATTGAACTCAAAGTATGCACGGTATATTAGTATACTTTAAATATGAATATTTAAATTTTTGAAATTTGTTTTTGTTTATATTTTTATTTTAAACTTATCTCTAACTTGTCAAATCAGTATCAAACAAATATGTACAACTAAGTTTTTATCATATTAAAAAAAGAACAAATATTGTAATATTTTTTTATATATTCGATTTCCTATTATTAATCTTTCGGCATATTAATCTACTCTAATTAAAATATGAACATAAAATGAAATTTTAGTTTGCTGCTAGATAAGTTAACTTCCTTTCCATCCTTATGATCATGACAAACTTTGAAAGTATAGAATTGGTGATTCATTTGACGTTTACGGTCTGCAATAATGAGCTATGCATCTTGCTATTCAGAAACAATATCATACTTTCTCTTTTATAAAAACATAAACATATTAGTAAGTTAATTTATAAAAACATGATCTTTTATTTTAGACTTATCAATAAACTAATTTTAATTTTTGGTAAAGTAATTTTTATTAATTTCTTCATATTTTTTAAAGATTTTACGAGAAAACGCGGAATAGATCTTATATACTTTTATTTTAGTTATTTAATTAGTGGAATAAACAAAAGAAAATGGATCTTTACGGAAAGGTGCACTAGAAGGGGGCGGGAAGCATCACTAAACAAAAAACAAATAACTAATTAACTAATTTTGAGATAATTAATTGTCTGAATAATTAAGGTCACAGTGGCTTTAATTTTTAATTCATAAAACCCTGGACATATGACAGTAGCCTTTTTCCCTTCACATAAACAAGATTCCATTTCTTCAGCTGAGAAAAAAAAAGTGGTATGTGTAGAGTGTTAATCGTCTAGGTCAGAGGTTTCACCTGTTCTTCCACTTATCAAATCAGAATGTTAAATGCTAGTATATGATTTATGCTTCTGAACCGTCTGATTACATTCAATGATCTTGATTTGCTGACTCGCTGAATAGGTGAAGTTCCAGAAAAACAGAGAATCAGGTCTCATGAGGCATTTTCTTCCTTCTATTTGCGCTAAGGCCCAACCAAAGCAACTGAACTAAAAAGCTTCTTATAAGAAGAAAACCGTTGCTCCCCTCCTTCTGTCACGAGTTCTTGTTATGATAGTAACGCAGAGAGATTGAATGAGAAATGGCGTCGAAGCTGAGAACCTGTTTCGTATGCTGGAACCTGAGTGGTTTCAACTTCGTTAACCACTCTAACGGCAATGGTAGGATAGTGCGAGTTTCGTTTCCGGCTTCTTGCAAGATGCGACACCGCAACACTTTCAGGTATCAATCGTTGATTCTTAATCTTGTTCAATCCTTATTCAGATTCTTTGCGGTTTGAAATTCAATGCGGAGTTCTATTGTATGTATTGTATTAAGCAGTTTGCAACATAAGAGGCAACAGATCAAGCCTTCCACTGAGGTAGGTCTCCGTCAAAATCAAGATGAGGAAGACGATTCAGAGGTTTCATTCAACAACGATGCGCCTTTGGTATCTCCTATACTATATTTTCTTTGTATGAATGGTGCCGTTGGTCAAGGCTAGACAAGAAAATGAAAAGGCTAGACAAGAAAATGAATAAAGAAAAAGAATACATTAGGAAGGAGATACCTTAATACCTTAATGTATGATATGATAGAATTTCTCTCTAATCAAATGTTCGGAAGTTATGCACAGTGATAGAGAAATTTAGCTTCCTTGAATGTTTCCTGAAAGCTTCTTTAGCTATATATTTAAAATTTCTTAAAGAAAAATTAGTAGCCAAATTTGCAATGCATGTATGAAGCATAGATGTCGGACAAGAATAGAGTGATGCCGATATGCAGAAGAAAGAATTGAATCTTGGTTGAAGGAAGTTTTTGTCAGAATACGTTTGTTAAGAAGTGGGCATTGATGATTAAAACAGTTGAGATCGTAGTTTGGTAATTTATCTGAGTTTCTTATTCATTTTCTATTTATTTATTTAAATTTCTCAACGTGATTAGGTTTGCCTGTGATTAGGGTTGCCTTTAGTGGGAATGACCTATGGCAAAAGAACAAGATTTGAATATCAAGAGAAAGACCAACATTCTTTTGGGTTTAATTTCTTTCATTATCTATAGACATGTAATTTAGCTTTTGTAACTAAAGCAGTTTGTACCTGTTCACTTTGCAACGCTTCCAACGTTCTTATGTTTTCGTTTCTTATTGAATTTTAATGTTAAACGAACTTGTAATACAATAATAGGGGATATGAATGTTCTTTTGCACATATATAATTATGGTACCTATATCATGAAAATGGAGAGGTTAAAACATATACAAGTAACAACTTATTATTCTATTATGAAATAGGCCATGAACATAAATGGAGCAGAGCAGGCTGAACCGGTGTCTGGTAAGCAACTTGAGGATTTGCTGGGCATGATAAGAAATGCAGAGAAAAGTAAGATATCTTTTTGGAATAATTATGGATTTTTTTTCTCATATTTTTACTTTTTGTTCAATATCTTGTTTCCCCATTAATCATTAAGAATTTTATATTCTTCATGCAGACATTCTTCTTTTAAATCAGGCTAGAGTTCGTGCACTTGAAAATCTTGAAATGATTCTTGCTGAGAAGGATGCATTGCGAGGAGAAATCAATGACTTAGAGACGAGATTGGCTGAGACTGATGCGCAAATTAAAGTTGCCGCCCAAGAAAAAATACACGTGGAACTATTGGAGCAGCAGTTAGAAAAACTTCGTGATGAGTTGGCCGAAAAGGGAGTCACTGAAGCAAGATATGAAGAATTGGGTGGCCTTCAAAACGGAGATTTGAGGGATGCAAACCCTCTCAGTAATAAGGGTATTATTCACCCCCTTACTGAGGAGCTTAATTCATTAAGGACAGAAAATGCATCTTTGAAGAATACTTTAGAATCATTTAAAACACAGTTTAGTGTTGTCAAGAATAATGATGAACGTTTGGTGGCATTGGAAAAGGAACGATCATCTTTGGAATCAGCCCTAAAAGACTTGGAATCAAAACTGTGTTCTCAGGAGGATGTATCAAAACTTTCTACACTGACATTCGAATGCAAGGATTTATTGGGTAAGGTTGAAAATTTGCAATCATTGCTAGATAAAGCGACCAAACAAGCTGATCAAGCTGTTATTGTGATGCAACAAAATCAGGATCTTCGGAGGAAGGTTGATGAGTTGGAAACATCTCTTGAAGAAGCTAATATCTATAAGCTATCATCTGATCAATTGCAAAAATATAGTGAACTAATGAAACAAAAGGTAAACCTATTGGATGAGCGTCTTAAAAAATCAGATGAAGAGTTAAATTCTTACATTCAGCTATATCAAAAATCAGTGAAGGAATTTCAAGATACACTTGATACTCTGAAAGAACAAAGCAAGACAAGGGCGCTGGAAGAACCGGTTGAAGATATGCCATGGGAATTTTGGAGTCAACTGTTACTTCTGATTGATGGTTGGGCAATAGAAAAGAAAATATCAGTAGATGATGCAAGTCTTTTGAGAGAAAAGGTGTGGAGGAGAGACAGGCGTATTAGTGAAACATATATGGCCTACAAAGAACAGGATGAACATGAGGCTATTTCTGCATTTCTTGGTCTTTTAACTTCTGGAACAAGGTATTCACTTTTAATTGTAAATTACAATTTGATATATCTTTTACTGTCTGATGCATCTCTTATTTTTTATCTATAGTCCAGGATTACATGTGATTCATATTGCAGCAGAGATGGCACCAGTAGCTAAGGTGCACTCATGCACCCTAATCCCTATGTTTTATCCTAGTGAATTCATTTTGTGTTGTCCCTAGATTTTAATTATAACACCTACTGGAATCTTAGAGGCATGGCAGAAGCATCTTTATTTTCTTTAAATTATGTAGCATGAAATCAACTAGAAATAATGTCATTGTCTATGTGGAAGTCTGTCTTAAGTCTGTCTAACATCTAGTAATGTTTAAATTAATTTATTTCATGAACAGGTTGGTGGTTTGGGGGATGTTGTCAGTGGTCTAGGTAAAGCACTGCAAAAGAAAGGGCACCTTGTTGAAATTGTGCTTCCCAAATATGATTGTATGCAATATGATCGTGTCTGCAATTTACGGGTATGCCATTTCATTAAGAAAATAATTGAACGTGTTGATACAGTCTTGGTAGTTGGTATCCTGCACCACTTGAAGTAATATGATTATTCATTCAGGCTTTGAGCGTGCCAATAGAATCATACTTTGATCGCCAATTACACAAAAATAAAATCTGGGTTGGCAGTATTGAAGGTATTCTGTTAGATATTTTTGTTTGATTGATTGTCTTTATCTGGTTCAGTAACTTCATTTTGACTGTGCAGGTCTTCCTGTTTATTTCATTGAGCCCGAGCATCCTTCTAAGTTCTTTTGGAGAGGAAAATTTTATGGCGAGCATGATGATTTCAGACGATTTTCATGTTTTAGCCGTGCTGCTCTTGACTTTCTTCTGCAAGCTGGCAAGAAGCCAGATATCATTCATTGCCATGATTGGCAGACAGCATTTATTGTACGATATGTCTAAGTCTTTGTAGCATATTTTTGCTCTTTTAGTTACTAATATAGTATGACATCTGTTTCTTTCCTAGGCTCCTCTGTACTGGGAGATATTTGTACATAAAGGATTAAATTCAGCTAGGATATGCTTTACATGCCACAACTTTGAGTATCAGGGGACTGCAGCAGCCTCAGAGTTAGACTCATGTGGTCTTGTTAGCCAGAATCTAAACAAATCAGATAAAATGCAGGACAATTCAGCACACGATAGAGTTAATTCTGTCAAGGTAAGGTCGTAAAATTATTACCGATCATATTATATATCTTCAGTAAATATAAGTAATAGATTTTCTTTCATGATCAGGGTGGGATTGTTTTCTCAAACATTGTCACAACAGTTTCACCTACTTATGCCCAAGAAGTGAGAACTGCAGAGGTATGGTTTATTTCTTCTATTGCAGTATGTATTTTCTAGTCCTACCAAAATACCTTTTGTCTTTAATTAATTAATATAAACAATAAGCCAATAACACATGTTGGTACAAACATAAGAACAATTAAGAATAACATCTCCTATATTCTCCTTCTACAGACAATTGATAGTTTGGAAAAAGGATTCTTAGATATAAAAAAACCGTATAGATGTCTCCACGTAATGTTTTTCAAGGGAGTTGGTTCTTGACCATGACATATTGAGTCTTTAGAATTTGATTTTGCTACTTCTATGTCTCAAATCAAACAATATTCCTCACACTGTTTTTTCTTTAATTTAAAAAACCCTCTATAAGGATTGGTGAGATTTTATTTTGTTCATTTTTCAAGCCCAAGTGGCTTTCAATTGCAGGTGTGGTCCACCTAACAACTTAAGCTTTCTGTAAATTTTGTTCTCAACAAGAATAAAACGGGCTCTGCTACTAATAATAAAGAAGGATTCTAGCCTATGTCTTTGTATCATCATTTGGAATTTGTTATTACCTGTCTAACAGAAGGGAACTAAGTTACCTGATCCGATTTGCAAATTGGCATGGTTTGGAAATTATTTGCATTTAGTTTTAGGAGGATTTTTCTGTTTGTCTATATATTAAGAAAACAATAGAGAGACATATAGTTCATTCTCAACGTTCTTTAACTTTAAACTAGAGCTCTTCCTAATTTTTCAGTCTTAAAAAAGTTGTGCCAATAAAAATGCAGGGAGGACATGGTCTCCATTCAACACTCTCTTCCCACTTCAGAAAGTTCATTGGTATTCTTAATGGTATTGATACTGATGCATGGAATCCTGCCACTGATGCATTTCTTCCAGTCCAGTACAATGCAACTGATCTGCAAGGGAAAGTAGAGAATAAGCAAGCCTTGAGAAGGAGCCTAGGTCTTTCATCTGCAGATATCAGGATGCCACTGGTAATTATATAACCTAAACTTAAAGGATATTTTATTTGACATAATAAACCAAGGTTTGTTCTTCTGTTCTCTCTTGGAATTTAGGTTTTTGCCCTACGTGACCATTAAAACCAGCTTGTGAGATGTTGGTTGACCTCCACCTATATACACTACTTTGACCTTATCTCTAGTCAACTGGTTTACAATCCACTCCTTCATCATATTTTTGGGCTTGTTGTATTGATAGGAGGCTAGGTCCATGTTGTCAGTAGGATATTAAATGCATTACTAGAAGTTGGTAGAATATTAAATGTATTACTAGAAGGTAATAGAAGTTGTTATAGGTTGTTCGAATTAGAGATCTCTTTGTAATTATTATTTTAGGGTTAGAGTTGTCTATTTATAGAGACTGATGTACTGTTCAAATGAATCAATTTCAATAAGAATCTTCTTTCTTTCATATTAATCCTTTCTAGTGTCCCAATGACAGATTTAGGACAAACTCTAATACCATAGTAGAATTTAGGTTTGGGTCTAATTTAATCCCATAAAAGAGTCTTGTGAGGTGAGAATTGTTCACTACTCATGAATACTACTTTGGTGTTCTCTCAGTGTTTTTTACTTGTCATTAAGAATTTCCATTATTTTTTCGAATGATAAATTTAGGGCTAACTACATTTGTGTGCGTAACATTTGAAATGAAGATACCAAAACTCTTTAAAATATCTCTATCTTGTGGAATCTGTCAAGAACGCACTGAGAGTTTTGGGAACCATGCAACTTGCAAAGCATATTCCAGTAGAAGGTAGCATAGGTGTAAAGAAAACTAGTTTAATCTTTGGCTTGGGAAAAAGGTTCTAGGCTTAAAGTGGCACTAAAGGAAGACTGTTCAGTTTTGTTGCATGAGCCTTATCTTGCTCCACAATTTGTTGTAGAAGATGTTGTACCATGAGAAACGACTATGGAAGAGGAAGCATAAGAGCCACCACAACAAGTGTTGGTGCAATGGCAAAAGGGCAGGTCCAAAGCAGCCATGACACTTCTACCATTAAAGATAAATTTTTAGAATTCAACCTTGGGGACATGGTTGTTCCGACAGTGGTGGGTAATGTTAGGTAGGGAAATAATGAAAAAAAAAATGGAATTGGTATTATAGTAACAAATTTAGAAATACAAGAGTTATGTAGTTAGTTGTTTTGTGAGAGAGGCTTTCTAAGGAATTCTATAAATAGTTTCCTTTTGGGAGGTGTTAGGGGTCTTCATTTTTTTGTACCGGTGATAGTCTTTGACTGTTGTGACAGGGAATACCTTGTGTGATAGGAAGCTTTTTCCTTTGTAAACATTTTTTCTTACAACTAATAGTGAATAATTCAGTGTGAGAGTTTATATTTGGTTCTTCTTTGTCTTGTTTTCCTTGTCTATGTTTCAAGGTGCCTAACAATTTTGGTCCAACCTACCAGATCCGAAGAAGAGGGGAATTATGGAAAATAGAATGAGTTCTTTAGGAAGATGGGTCAGAGAACAAGAAAAATGATTGCAGAGATGAAGATGGAGTTACCTAATCTGAAATTAACATGAAATTAAGCGCCTAATTATTTAACACGTGATACACGAATATCTCATAATTATAACATATTCAATTTACTTTTGGAAGTGGTTGACTTATAATATAATGCCCTTATGACGTTGCTTTATGATGTCATTTTGTGCTGGCTTGATAGGTATCTTTCATGCATATGGAGAATCAATATTCTTTCTCTTGAAATTTCAAATTGTTATTTATTCATGTCTTATTCTTAGAATTGAAAATGCTTTACTAAGGCATTTTTCTTTTCTCTTCGTTGATAGGTTGGTTGTATAACAAGATTGGTTCCACAAAAAGGTGTTCATCTTATTAGACATGCAATATATCTAACATTGGAGTTGGGAGGACAATTTGTTCTACTTGGTTCAAGTCCAGTGCCACATATTCAGGTCCGTGTTTTCTTTCCTTGTGGTTGAAATTTTTAGGTATTCTATTGTTTTTAGAAAGGAGCCGATCAAACTGTATAGAATACGAAGAAAGTCAACAACAACAAAAAAAATATTTATGTTTTTGGTGAAATAAATTACTAACTACTGATCCCAATCACATTGTTGAGAAAACTAGAGAAAAGTCAGGTAGCAATATTGTTATTTTTAATGTTTTGGCTTACATCTAGGATATCCCTAATACTATCTTTGAATTTTGCATTATAACCTAACTTAACCACACAGTTTCAGTTTGTAAAGTGATTTCAAACTTTATAAAGTCTACATTGGTCATATCATATCACTAGTAAATATAAGATATCAACAAAACTTATTATACTGCTTATTGTTCTGATTTGCATGTACGTAATAGCTATTTTTGTGATTGCAATTGAAGTTTTATTAATCTGTAATTTGAAGACAGGACTAGCTGGTTTGAGTGGAAAACTAATGCACGACTTTAATTTCGTCTGAATAAAATAAACTACAAAGCCATCCTTAAAATAATAGGTCAAGGACAGGAAAATCGCCAAAATACCGGTTCTTAATGGGTTAATAAAAAAGGGCTAGATATCATTTTAATTTTTCTTAAAGAAATGAATAATCCATGTGAAGTTATTTGTTATTTTTGTGTTTCTAGATGGAAACTTGTCATGTTTAATACACAATATTTTGTGCTGTTCAAACTTCGACCTATATATCGTGATATACATAATTTAGGTTTTTGCTTTTACTTTGAATGTTTTTACAATATTGTGTTTCTTTGATGTTAATTTATCTATTATTTAATTTTTATGACTTGATTAATTAATATTGGTTTAAAGACTGTTAAAAACTTGAACTAGTACCCTGATTAGTTCAATAAGGGGCCTAATTTTAAAAACATTTCTATTAATCAACAATTCTTTAGTTAAGTTTTTAAGATTGGGTTACTGATGTGGGGTTTGGATAGTTTTGCAGTTTCAAATGGGTTCAAACTTCGTATTATCATTACAACCAGAACATAATGCATAACACCTGAATTGGATAATAGCTTCCAAATCTTACCTACACATATTGGATCATGAATTGGATAAAATATAACTGAACGTGAAGTTGGAAACATTGAACTCTGCTGCTGTAATCTTAAGCTGTAGCATACCTCGGAGATCATAAACATAAATAACCTGGGCTTGAATGATTTTAGAGAGAAGATCATGAATATTATAATTAACTATATATGCATGTGTATAACGCACTTACATGCTGCTATTGTTGGTTCACCCGGGTGAGAGCAGATAATTATTTGAAAAGGAAAATCGTTGAGTTCTTTTTTCAAGAAATTTATTTAGATGTAGGCTGGTCGAAGTTTGATTGTTCTTTGACATGCCAATTCGTCCATTCCCCTAATTTTGTCAACTGATTACCAGTTTTTTCTTCTCTAGAAAGAATTTGAGGGCATTGCCAACCAATTTCAGAATCATGATCACGTGAGGTTGATATTGAAGTATGATGAATCTCTCTCTCATGCTATTTATGCTGCATCTGACATGTTCATCATTCCTTCGATCTTTGAACCTTGTGGCCTAACACAGGTAATGGTCAAAATTGATGTTCATGAATTTCAAATATTAAGAAACTTGCAGAAAATCTCTTTTTTTTCCAATTCATTTTCTTTGACCAAATTTTTTAATATATTTACTGCAGATGATATCAATGAGATATGGTGCCATACCTATTGTCAGAAAAACCGGTGGCCTAAATGACAGGTTAACATAGCATGCAAGTTACGGCATGACAGAAATCGTAATTCTTGTTTTCTAAAGAATAACTAAATTCTGTCTCATTTTGTAGTGTTTTTGATGTTGATGACGATACAATACCTTCACAGTTTCGAAATGGATTTACATTTGTGAATGCTGATGAACAGGTAACAAGCAGTAAATTAATTATCTTCAGAGATGCAGTAAATTACAAATTTATTTCATCATTGATTCTACTTCACCTGTAAACCTATCTTTAACGACTAGAGAAACATTAATTTTTGCTGTTACTTGTTCTGTTAAACTCTAACAACAATAATACAATTTTGGCAGGGATTAAGCGGTGCTTTGGTACGAGCATTGAATCTCTTTAAGAACAATCCTGAGAGGTGGAAGCAACTTGTTCAGAAGGACATGAACATAGATTTCAGCTGGGAAACATCATCAGCACAATATGAAGAGCTCTACTTAAAGTCTGTGGCAAGAGCGAAGGCATCAAAACGTGCTTAATTGACAATAGAAGGCTTCTCCTTTGCAATCGTTCAATTTTGTCAGTTTTTGTATGCAGTGATGAGAGCTCAGAGTTAAAGCCCAACCGACAGGACTTAACTGAACATTTCATGCTAAAAACTTTCAGGTTGGGAAAGAATATAAGGACGAGTGCGACACGGTTGCGGAAAATATGCTGTTGATTCCATGCCTCATTGCTCAGTAACTCCCTTTTTATGTCATGGAAGCAATATTTCTCTATACTTTGACGAATTCTAGGTGATATTTCCACTTTAGTATGACTAGCAACATTGTGTAGTTCTTTCTCTATACTCTTGTTTTTTCTTTTTAATATTTCAACAGTATACAGAGGTCCATACATGTAAATCGTGACAACTTTGTTCCCTACAAAAGAAATTGTATAAAAGATTAAACAAAAAAAATGTTCTTTGCCTGTGGTTTGCAGAAGGGCATGGAAAGCTTTCTTCTTGGTTTACTAGCTCTTTACGACTAAAACAGTAAACTGAGGAAGTAAAATTCAAAAGTGTCGTTCATTAAGGAGGAAGTTTCGCATATTAAGTATTGTATTAAATCTATATTATTCAGTCATATATAATATTTAGGGATGTCAACGGGGCGGGTAGGGTACGGGTAGTAGCTCTCTCGTACCTTACCCGCTGGATAAATATTCGTTCCGTACCCGTACCCATATCCGTCGGGTATCCGTTATGTGGGTACTTATCTATTTTTTTCATATCCGCGGGTATCCACAAATATCCGCGGGTATGAATACCCGCAGATATTTACAAAAATATTTAAAAAAATAAATATTTAACCATAATTAGTGTTTAGATCAACAAGTCTCCTTTCTCCGATTGATTCTTGAAAAACAAACAAATAAAAAATCACTATCAATTTATATTGTAGTTTATTTTTGAATAAAATATTAAAGAAATTACTAACTTCATCCATGTCCACCTTTTGCAACATTGTATAAAGTTTCATGTTGTTCAATTTTAATCTAGAAGAGCCTTAAAACATAAGAAGTTCAGTAAAAATTTCTAACAATCACTTAATTAAAATATCTAAGTAAAAGTGTTAATTTCAT
>Ga0214542_1007946_pt1 | contig 18028 bp, 7 predicted proteins | sample CNSS1metaG_FD_160096 | JGI IMG/M metagenome (GOLD analysis project Ga0214542, IMG submission 160096) | Root nodule microbial communities from cowpea collected in UCLA plant growth center, Los Angeles, California, USA - CNSS1 | ecosystem: Host-associated > Plants > Roots > Nodule | place: USA...
TAAGGGTTCCAAAACTCCGAAGTCCCGAGCTTGTTTTCTACTTCTCCCTTGGTCTCTTTATATAGGAATTGGACTGGGCTTTTCTGTTGCTAAAATCTCTCAAATATCTTTTGAAATAAAGATAAATGTAAATATTTAAAAATACTTGGAGAGATATAGACTATTTGACAAATATAATTGGTTGATAATATCAATATCTAATATAATTAAATTAATTAATTACTTAAAGATATATGATAAATTATCACCAATTAATATTTGTATTAATTTTCCAAATCAACCCTTTGTAATCTCCTTAAATTATCTTCTAAATAATCCAATATCTTCAAGATATATTTGTTTGTTGTGAAACTAAAAAGATTCAAGAAGATCTTGTCATATTTAAAAAGATTTGGTAGTTATTATCTTTTAATATTTTATGATATAATTAAATAAGATAATTATTTAAAAATATCAAATAAAATATCTAAAGATATATTTTTCCCAAATTATCTTCTATCATAAAGATAAAGAAAATCGCAAGGTCTAACTTTTGTTGCCCATTCCCTCTTCTTGGCTTAGCCAAACTTCTTCACTTTTTTAAGCTTTTCTTGTCGTCTTCATGCATTGTTTGACTTGGATTTTTGTGATTTTGCTAATTTCTTATTCTTGGATTTATCTTTAAGGTGTCATGAAGCTTTAAGCAATTTATTTCCACACCTACATGAGCTCAATTTAGATGCAGCTGCACTAACACACCTCAAAATATCCAAAGAACATTTATGCAACTAAAAAGCTATTTTTAACATGTTTTTGTATCTCATGCTCAATAAACGCAATTATAGGAAATCCCAATTAAATCAATCTTTAAGCACACAAATTCAATTAAATACCCAGAATTAAACATTAAATGGGAGCAAAAATACGCATTCATCATAACCACACACTTATCCTTTTGCACTCTTGGGCAAAATTGAGCAATTTCAAAACTTGTTCTGAGGTTTTTTATTTCACATCAACATTGGATCAAAGGAATGAACCGTACTTGAGACAAATCAATATTCTAGAAATCAAGTTACCATGCATAAACAAACGGAAAGATTCTATTTTTCACACATGAGTTAATCTTTTGACTTCACAAGACAATCAATTATGAAAGAAAGCACTCAAGTTAAATGTGTATTTTCTCACCAAAATTTGCTCAAGTGTTTTAGCTTGTGTTTTCACTCAAAATACCCATACAAGTAAACACTCATAATACTTAACAAGACTCTAATATTCACAAACTTTCAAAAAACATGCATTCAAATATCATGAGGACTTTTTATAGGTTACAATAGGGCCAAGGCAAAGGTAGAAAAAAATTTAGGATTTTTGGGTTTTTGAAATAGTAATGTAGGAAGAATAATGGAGCATAATTTCAAAAACAACACTCTTTTCGTTTATTGCTTGTTGCTCTCTCTTTTCTTTTTTTAGAAAGCAATTATTTTTTTTCATTTCAACATTTTTTCATCAACAATTTTTCCTTTTGCCATTTTTATTAATTTGTGGATGAGGTACTCACCCACACACTTTATTCCTCAACCAATCCTATCATAATCCACTAGCTCCTTTCTTTCTTCCTAAGATAAGGAATAACATGGTCTTTTTCTTTTTAAGGATTTACAATGGGCTTAAAACAAGAAAAATGAGGTTTAAAGCTCAAAAGGTTTACCAATGGATTAATATCAAGGTGGGCTTATTTGGCCAAGTAGCTAAAAACAAGAAATGCCTTAGTCATATCAAATCATACATATTCCCCTAAGTTGCACAACAAAAGAATCAAGTTAAATGTTTGAGTATAAACAAAGGATGAGTATGTCACTAAAGAAAAATAAGAATGGCACATGGTGGTCCATCCTTTACATTAAGGCTCAAGACTCACAAGGTCAAAACTCTTTCACAAAAGATCTAATCAAGAAATTCTCAAATCAACTCAATTAGCAAATCACAGAAACAATCCATTCATATCAACATGACTTTTATTTTCCTAGAATTATGATCATCCCAGTTTCTGAATCAAACCCCAGAATCCAATGTCAATATGTTTTATTAAAAGCTGTGAAATATTTTTGGTGGATTTCTTAAGAGACATATTGTTTAAAAGTTTCACTAAGTAAAAAGTTAATACTTTCATAATTTTCTCAAAAAGAAATCACATTTTTTTATTTTTTTTTAATAAAAACAAAAACAGAAAAGAAAGAAGAAAATAAAAAAAATAAAAAAAATCTTATCTACAGTTTGTCTCCCCCACACTTATATCAAAAAAATGTCTTTGATGGACTTATTTTGGGGAGAAGACGAAAACTCTATGACTTCTGGCTCAATCTGGCCATAAGTCAAAATTTATTTTCTTTAATTTTATAAAGTACAAGTCAGCTTGTACAATTTTATTAAAGAAAACAAAAACACATATTTTTGAATCTTTTTTAATATTTTTAAAATTAAAAACAAAAACAAATATGCATGCATTTTTAATTTTTGATGAACAATGTTTTCAAAAGAATATAAGTCTAACCTTTTTTCCTTTTGAAGCAACCTTTCCTCTTGCTCCGTAGCTAAGTCAACAAAAATCACCACTAAAAATCTATTTTGATCATTCACATCAACAAACTTGATGTGTGGAGTGTGTGGCTTTAACTCAATTTGAACATCATTAGGTGCATTCGGGTCGTTAATCAGATCATCAGTAATCCATGTAATCTCATCTTGTGAGCAAAAATATGCACTTGAAGTAGTTGGATCCGCTGCTTCATTAACCAAGTCAGTTGCAATAGTTGATGCTTCAGCTAAATCTTCAAATATCGTTGGCCCTTCAACTGTACTTGGTTCCTCCATTGTATTGTTCTCACAACTTTGCTCCTCAAAAAGATCATCTATACTCACATCACCATCAATAGATAAAACTTTATATTCACATTGAGCATCAACATATCCATCAGTAGATATGTATGTGTGAGAATCTTCAATTTCTTCATCAACAACATCTTTAGCAAAATTGATATGTCCATCAGTAGACATATTACTATGAGCATCATCATATCTATCAGTAGATATATCAGTGTGATGTGATTCTGGTGTAGGTTGATCTAACATTTGAATCGTGTACCCGTTCACATCAGTGCTTAATTGTTCCATCCTTTGATTTACACTCCTTAACATTATCATTTCATCCATTTGCTCAACTATCGTCTTCATAAGTTTTTCTAAGGTGGCCTCCATAGCTTTGTCATTCATTAATTGACTTAAATCTTCTAACATTTTTTCAGCTCTAATGGCCAACTTTAGAAGCATATCTTCTATTTCATGACGAAGTGCTCTAAATTCCAGGGTTTCAGGAAATCTCGGATGGCATTGGAGGGTGGTATTAACAGTACAAAGTAATTCTACAAAGTTGTTACTTGCATCCTCCATCATGTCGTACAATACTTTATCATTTTCATACCATTTTTGCTCAATATCTTTGCATCGTTGATCAGATCGCAACCTTTCATCTATGGTGTCTAATTTCTCTCTCAATCCATCCATTAATAACACAACTTCGTTATAGGATGGTCCATTGATTGCTGCAACTTGTTTTGATGGTGTATGTTGTTGTTATTGAGAACCAAATGGAACATATGATGGCTGAGGTGGACACTCAGAATATGGTTGTTGCTCATGGTATGGTGGTTGTTGCTCATATCCCAAAAAATATTATCTAGGATATAGATCATTCAGTTGACGTATAGTTAACCTCCTTAAATCAGATGTAGAAGTAGGTGTAACAATTTGCTATTGATAATCGTATGGGATCATATGGTTGTTATGGATAATAATTGAAAGCTTATTGAGTAGACTTCCAGGAAAGAGAGGTGTGTCTCAATGGATAACTTAAGTACCTTATCTTTCCTTAGCCAAAGTGTTCCCCAACTAGTTTCACAAATTTTCCAACAAAATTCCTCAAACAAAAACTTTGCTTAAAGAAAGAAGATAAATGTTAGAAACAAAAATAAAGCAAAAAAATATTAGTGATAAACAAAAATAAAAACAATAAAATAAAATAAGAACTAAAATGATAAAAATTCTAACCGTATTCCCGGCAACGGCGCCAAATTTGATAACATTGTCGTTGACGCGATCAAATTAATACTACTTATCTATAACAATTTCAGTATTATTAAGAAAGTAGTCAACAAAATAGAAAGTAGTCAACAAAATAGAAAGGTTAAAGTAACCCAAAGTCGTCTCTCAACGAACACGGAATTGATTTTTAACAAATTAGTTCTTATAAAATCTATGCAAAAAGAGTTAGTCAAATAAAATAGATATAATTACTCGTATAGTACCCAGTTTGGGACTAGTGTGTCAAATTGGTACCTGGTTTAAAAAAAGTGTCAATTGCGTACCCAAATTAGTTTAAGTGCATCAATTGAGTCCATACCGTTAAATGTTCCCAAACAGCATTTAGAATGTGGTGAGGTGGCAGTGGAGAAGGAATACGTGTCAAATGATAATAGATGGGTGTTTCAAATTATAATTGTACAGTGTGTTGACGTGGTATTTACATTGAAGGAAGATTTGCCCTAATTTTCTACAAATATTTAATAAAAACGTCAATTTTATTAAGAATGTCATCATAAATTGTATACAAATATTAAATTGAGTCTCAATCTAAGTAGGACAATATTGCTTCATTTTTACAAACTTTAGGACTAAATTGAAATTAAAAACAAATATAGGGACCAAATTGAATCACTTTGACACGTGGCACAACTGTGAAGTGACACGTGTTACAAATAAAAAAAATTTAAAAAAAATCAAAAAAATCAAAAAAAAATCAAAAAATTCAAAAAAAATTCAAAAAAAAAACTAGAAATTGACATGTGGCATTGACTTAACACCGTCTAGTCAAAGTTAACGGTGAGGACCAAATTGAGTTATTTTTAAGAAAATGAGAACCAAATTGAGACAACAAAAAACTTGAGGACCAAAATGAAATTTCATGACAAATAGAGGGACCAAAAGTGTAATTTAACCTAAATAATATATATATATATATATATATATATAAAAATATAAATAATTTAATAATATATAAATATAATTTTAAAATATTAAATATAAAAAAAAAGTTTAAAACTTTTGGGGGAGCCATGGCTCCCCTCTGTCATATGCAAGTATCGCCCCTGCATATTCCATTCTAATGTAAAGAGTTAGCAAGTTACCAATGTCAATGGGATGGGTAGGGTACGAATGGTAGTTCCCCATAGCCTACCTGTTAGATAAATATTCACTCCGTACCCATACCCATATCCATGCGGGTATCTGTTATGCGGGGTATCCGCATATTTTTTTAATATCCACAAATAACCACGGGTATCCACAAATATTACTAAAAAATAAAATAAAATATTTAACAACATATTTTAACCATAAATTGAAATAAATTACAATACATAACATTCAAAGTCTAAATAAATAATGTTGAATGATAGTTTATAAATAAATGGAGATTTTTTTAAAATCAATTGATAAAAAATAATTCATTCAAAATCAATGTACTAATATTTTAATCATGTTTTTTTCAATTTAAATTATAGTATAGCGGGTATGATATACAACATACTCGTACCCGCGTGTTGGGAAATCATGCACTAAGAAAATAATTTCTTGGTACCTCAAGGTCTACATCCACTAGGGATGTCAAAAAAATCCATATTCGCGGGTATCCGCAGATAAAACCCGTAACAGGTAGAAAATGGATATTAAAAATGGATACCCGCTACCCGCAGGTACGGGTATCATAGTATTCGTACCTGTGAAAACGGATATTAAAAATGGATACCCATATCCGCTAAACTTTTATTCACAAAAGTACCCTCATATATATATATATATATATATATATATATATATATATATATATATATATATATATATATTTTTTTTTTTTAAAAAATTTTTTAAAAAAGTACCCTCATCCACAAATACTCAAAAAAAATACTCAAGTGCAATTTTTCAGGCAAAAATTGCAAACCTTCTTACAATTTTTATGGGTCAAAACTGCAAACTCTTTATAATGCAATTTTTTGTGGACCAAAACTACATACCCTTCCTAGTGCAAATTTTCTAACAAAAAACTATAATAACATCGCGTAGAGATAAAAATAATAATAATAATAATAATAATAATAATAATGCAACTACATATATAAAGAGATAAACATCTTTGGTGTCTTTTCTTGTTTTTTCCATTTTATCTTCTTAATTATTATATTTTAAATTTAAGTATTTATTTATAATAGAAATTTTATTTTTCAGTTTTATTATTTTACTAATTTTAGTAACTATTTTTTGAATTAAAATAATTTTTCAAATGTAAAGATAAATGAACAACAAAACAAATAAAAAAGACAAGTAAATTAAACATGATTCCTACATAGTAAGTAAAAACAAAATACGTGTATCTAACAATAATAATAATAATAACTATTATAATAATTATTATTCTTAATAATAATAATAATATAAAAATAAAAATAATTATAGTTAATAATAATGATAATAATATTTATAGATAATAATGATAATGATACTAATTATAGTTGATAATAATAACGATAATAATAATTATAGTTAATAATTATTATTATAATTATAGATAGAGTTGAAAATAATAAAAATAATTATAGTTATAATTGATGATAATAATAATAATAATATAAAAATAAAATAATTATATCATATAATAATTATGATAATAAAATTAAAAATTATATTTATAATAATAATAATAAACTATGGATAATAAAAATAATAGTATTAATAATTATTATTATGGTGATTAATAAATAATATTTTTAGAATATTAATTTTTTAAATTAAATATGATAGTAATTATAATAGTAATAATATAATAATTATAGTTTTTAATTATAATTTTTATTAATGATAATAATTATAATTATTATTCTTAATAATAGTGATAATAATAAACTTTATATCCTTTTCTTTCCAGTTTTACTTTTTTTTCGTAATTAAAACTTTTTCATAACCCCATTTTTCTAAATATAATAAAAGTGTAAAGAAAAGGAAAATAGTTTTCTTTTATATATTTTTTTTATGTCCAGTCGTTCGTGTCGCATGATACTCATCTTCTACTAATTTTAAAAATATTAAAAGTAGAAAACTTTCAGAAATTGAAAAAAAAAAAAAATCAACGTTCCAATAATTCACTAAGAACTATTACGTGATCTTTGATTTTTCATTATGAATGAAAATATGTAAGAGCAAGACAAGTCATTGTTGGATTCACTTAAGTCACATTCTCATTGGCACTCCCTTTTCACTCAAGTCCAACTCCCGTTGGCCCAATTTCACTTTTGAAAAGTTTTCCAAAATCCTTTTTCAAATAGTTTTTTTTTTTTCAAAGAACTATGTAATTTTGATTCACCGTTGTGAATGGAGGAGATATGTAAGAGTGAGAGCGAGGTTTAATCATTGTCGAGCCTAAATTATATAAAAAAAATTGTCTCTTTTTTGTACACTATTTTCATTTCATTTGTGGGAAAAATAAATATTTTGAAAACCATATCTCTCTTTGCACATTTAATTAAAGGTACCATCTTAGTACAGGTGTTGTAGGTACTATCACCTTCCATACGTGTAATTCACTTGCGGATCCAAAATCCAGTTTCACATACCTTGTATTTATATTTATGGATTTTCATAGTTTCCTGGAATAAACTATGGTGGCGACTCCAAAACTCTATTTTCAAACTTTTTTGTTCAGTTCACTATCTTATCGCGATTTTGATTGCGACAAAAGGGAAGAGTATAACTTCTAAACGGTGACGAAGAGGCATGCAAACGTCAACAATAGCGAGGTTTGTGAGGGTGACAATGAGAGATGAAAACAATGACGAAAGGGAACATGGTTTCGAGTGGGAAGAGATTGGACAAAAATGGAGGAAGAGAGGTTCTCAAAAAGCAAAAATGAAGAAGGAGAATGGGAGACCAAGAGGCCTGGTTTGAATAAAAGGGGATACTACATCGGTTTGCCATGATAACCAATGTAGTATCCTTTATTTTAATATCCTTAAAAGAAAAATCACATCGATTCATTTAACAATCGATGTTATCGTTTACAGTATTTACAAAATTATCACCGAACAAAAAATTACATCGTTTCTCCAGGAACCGATGTTATATCTTGTTATATCTCTATTTTGCAGTAGTAATTCATCCTTTTTTGATGTAGTAAACTTAATATTTAATTAATTGATCCTTGGACTAAGAGTAGCACATATCTTCAGTGTTTTGCTCATCTTTTAATTCCAAGGTATTATATGGTTAAATTATTTTATGATTATTTGTTATTTGTTAATATTATAGTTCTGAATGGTTAAGTGAAGATTCACAAATATGTGCTCCATATTAAGATATAAAACTTACTCATGAAAGACAACAATGTATTAAGTACTTTGGTGATGTGGATGTAAGGAGGTAAGTAAATGTGGAGTTTGCAAATTTTCTAGGAGGATTGGAAGATTTTGCAAATGTTGACTCTTTAAGAGATAGAGGCAAAATGGATACCATATCATAATAGATTGTTCATGGATCTCATGAACCAACACTTCAAAAGATAGGTCTTAAGCTACTTGGACAACTATGTTCTTTTTCTTGTTGTGAAAAGAATTGGAGTATCTACTCTTTTATACTTTTTTTAAAAAAGAAATAAGACAACACCTAAAAAGGTAGAGAATTTAGTATTTGTGCGTAATAATTTTTGTCTTCGCTCAATAAACTCTTCATAATACAAAGAGGAAACTAAATTGTGAAATATTGTGGTAAACGCGTTTTCATTAGATAACAATGGAATTCTTGATATAAGATATAATATATATATATATATATATATATATATATATATATATATATAATATAAAGTCAAATCAAAATATATATATATATATATATATATATATTATTTTTGAAAATAAAGTCATATAATTATTGATTTGAAAATTTTTTCTTCTCAAATACAAATCTATATGGAATGTAGACTTAAATAAATAAAATCTTAAAGGAATATTTACTATAATAAATTTTAATATATATATATATATATATATATATATATATATATTACCGTGTCCATAACATATTTTTTCGATTTAGCCATATTCTCGTATTATTTTGTATTTGTGCTTCATAGGTTAGGAAGTTTAATTTATGCAAACCAAGCATAAATTGACAGTTGTCATTCAACAACAGTAATTGAAGTAAAATAAAAATATACTTTATTATTATTATTATTTAAGTTGGTCTTACTGAATAGAGCCAGAATCCCATTTGCCAAAGGCAAACAAACACAAGTAGCACCCTTGAGGCTAACTTGGCATAAACCAAGGTATCAGATAAAAAAAACTAAATTAAACTAAAGCACACTATTTTGTGGCTCAATATTGACACATTTACACTGTTAACCTATGCCGTAGTCCTTTTCTTCTTGATGCATGTGTTGGTGGCAGTAACAAACAATATGAGAATGATGTTCCATGAAAGAAAAAGGTTGGTTAGTAGCGGAATTGCCTTCCGGTGTAGGTCTGTCCAAAGGACCAACTTGGTGGTGCAGCATTGTATGAGAGGACACTGCGGCCATCACTTGTGGTGACCAAAAAGGAGAGACTCTGTCCATTAAGGTAGGAATTGCTCTGCCAGTTTTGGCCCCAATTCCTTGACATGGCTTGCCACCTATTCCTTGAACCTTTGATGGCCACAGAATGCACATCACCAGCCCCTCCAACATTAGTCACAAGGACTAAGTTGAAGTATGAATGACCATTGATGCTGAACCTGATTCCACCCCTTCTTCTGCACCTTACCCTTCAATCAAAATCATTCAAGACAAAAACCTCAGCTTCAACACCAACTTAATCATGATGGACTTGTAACTATTTTTGTTAGAGGTCTATTTCTGCTCACACCTCACATGCTGCATAAACACTATGTGCAACAATCTTCAAGGATAAAGGAAAATTAGAGTGTTGAATTACCTTCTGTAAACTACAGGAACAACACCAGCTTTGTACTGAGCAATTTGCTGAAAAACAGGTTGAGAAAGATCAAAATGGTGATTGGGAGGGTCACACCATCCACCAGGGGGGCAGAAATTAGTGGCAGTGACTACAATGGTGCCAGGGAGGCACCACTGTGGGTCATTTGCACATTTGATTTGGTAGCATGAGCCACAACTCAAGCCATTGTTGAACAGTGCAGTGCTAAGGGCTGCTGTGTCAGTTCCATACCCTTGGCTATACAGGTTTCCATAGCCACAAGCTCCACCTGCAATAGGATGACATAGATATAACTATGCAACCAAATATCAAAAATCTCATGCACAATTGTGGCAATCACACATACATTTGTCAGAAGCATTTCTTCATATATGCTATAGGCAATACTTTAACACATACATACACACATACCCATTGTCCCAGAAGCATCACTTCCACCGTAGAATGTGGCATGTGCATTGTTCCAACCCCAATTGGTGACATAACCATTAGCATATGAGATCATGATGGAGAGACACCCCAGAAGGAAAAAGCCAACATGAACCATTTTTTCCTGCATAAATGCAGCAGAATTTGATTCAGCAATGTAACAATTAATTGAAAGCAAGCATAAGGAGAACACAAAATAATTGATTACTTGGATTTGAACATTGAATGGAGTTGTTTGGGAAATGAGGATGGAATAAATAGAGGTCAGTCAACATCAAACCCTGACACACTTTAGCTGTTGGGACCATGCAAGTGCTGAAAAACTGAGTTTTGTTCAAACTCTGTTTTCCAATGGAGATCAAAGCATTCACCTCAGTATGAACCACAAATTTTTCGACCAATATTCAATACAGTTTTGCACTCAAAATGTAAAACTTTATTTGCATGTTTCACTACTTAACAACTATTATTAATTTCATCACCCACATTACAACAAAACCCATTTTGGACAATAATAAAAAACGAACACTTCAAACAACAATAAAAAAGATCTCACTTAAAGTTAAAAAATCATTGTCTAAACTTTAAACAACGGATTAGCAGCGAGTTTTTAACGGTAATCAGATCTTTCTTAATTATTTTAACATCACCAAATGTTTAAAGTTTTTTTCATATATTATCAGTAGATTGAACTTTTAGCAAAGGACATGTCACAGGAAAAAATGAAGTTGAAAGAGCAACCACGCTGTTTCGCTACTGATAAAATATAATCTTATTTTATTTATTTGTTGCAAATTTATCAAATCACTAAATTATATGAAACTTTTTGTGTGAATTTTATCATACGTGTATTTTTCGCGTATTTTTATTATCGTTGTTTTTAAATTTTCCATATTTTATGGGCACCTTAAACCTATAACAACGGATGGTGAGTAATAGAAAAAGCTAAAAAGATAATTATTTGTTTTTGCAAAACGGTATGGTTATAGTTCTATTTTAATCATTTGTTGAAAGTTTAAGAAACCAGTAAATTATATGAATTTTTTATATGGTAAAATGTGTTAGAAAAACTTCGATGGTTAAATTTATAAAATGATAATAGTTTAAGTAGCAAAATATGTAATTAATGTCTGTTAGATTTGATAAAAGTTATAAAAGGTGTATTTTCCATTAAAGACACGGCACTTAAAAAAAGTATAAGACAATCAATGAGAGAAATTGAACATGCATAATGATTTGGATAGCCTTTTCTAAAAAACCTTTATGGCACCTAAAAATTTAATTAGGAGAAAATGAATTTGATGACATTATAAATGAAAATGATGAAGAACTTGATATTAAAACAACTAAATTCAACAAATTGGTATTTGATATTTTCAAGAAGTGTATACTTTGATTGTAAAAATTCTTTAAGTTATCAATCATTATTAGATTGCTACATATATTAATAATATCTATGGAGCAATGCTTCATTTTATATGTTGTTTTATTGTATTAGACAACCTTTTTAATGTTGTCATTACTCATTCGTAGTTTTTCTTCTTCTAAAAGTAATATTGGTATCTATCTAAAATTTCTTATATATGTATCGAAAAAGTTATGGAAGAAAAGAATTGAATTTTAGAATATTTGCGAGACATTTTTTTAAAATGATTAAATATCTTTTTAGTTTCTAACTTTTAATACAAAATTAAAACTCGTTCATATCATAAACTTTGTTAACATAAAACACGTACCCAATTTTTTTCTTTCACTTTTCTTTCTCCATCTTTAATCAAATTAAATTATTCTATCACGTTTGGTTCAACTAATTCTGATATCTATCCTATCATAATAGCCGAAACATGAAAAACTAAATAAATAAGTAAAATTTTTATGATATATATTCTTATAATGTAGTTTGAGGTATTTTTTTTCTATTTAATCCTAAAATATAATTTACAAAATTAGAAATACCTTTTATTTATATATTTATGATTAAAATAAAATTTACATAACTAAACCTTACAACATTATCAATATATATATATATATATATATATATATATATATATATATATAAATTATAAAGAATTTATCATAGATTATGTTTCGCTGGCACGCATGCAAAAGGTGTTCCTTCATTAAATTCAAACATGTGCTATTTATTCACTACAGCAAACACAAAACCTACTTGTCCCTATTATACTATGCTCATGATACTGATACCACATGCATCAAATTATCCACAAAAATATGCATCAAATTATCCAAAAAAATTTGTTAATTACTCGTGTTTGAATTGATTTATTTTAAAGATATGGTTCTGTATTTGTAATATTTTTAAAGATGGTTAACATGTAAAACTAATGTCAAATTCAGTTTGAAAGGGTATTGTTTTTCTTTTTCCTTTTTTCATTGTTTACATCAATCTTAAAATTGAATTGAATATAATAATTTTTTTTCCTTTTATTATAATTTTCAATTTTTGAGTTTAAAAATGATGTTTTTAGGTTTCAAGTTGTTTTCTTGTTATTAGCAATAAAGATATATTAATTATAGAGTATGTGCGGTGTTTCACCCCTTTTGATATATACACAAGGAAAAAAGAAAATAAAAGTACAAAATAAAAGTATGTAGCATCTATACTATAAGTACAAACTAGGTGTTCTACACACATCTAAAATCAATAAAAAAAATTGTGCATAGATTCTTCAAACACTCCATTTTATTAAGACAAAACTTTTGTTCAAAGTGTTAACAGATCTAAAATCTCGTAAGTATGATAATTAGTCCGTATGATTTTTAAAAGTGATCCATTGTAGAAATTGATGTGAAAGTCTTTTTTAAACTAATAATATATATATATATATATATATATAATTAAAACAAGAAAAATCATTTATAAAACCTGACAAAATAAAATATATATATATATATATATATATATATATATATATATATATATCCCATCTTTTAAAAAAACTTTTAATTAAATCTCTAATTCCTTCTAGATATTATTCTTACACTTACACCTACATATACTCATGTATACGATATAGCCATAGCAAAGTTACCACACAAATAATACATAAAAGAAAAAATTACTTAAATAAATTTTTAACATAAGACAAATGTATACAAAAGAAAACATTATAATTAGCACTTCATAAACCAATTATAAAATAATGAGGCTCTAAAACGAGTGTTCAATATAGTCTCTAAACTTTTTTGGCGCAAAGTAAGACTAGACTAGTAATGAGAATAAGCACAAAAAATTCATATTGGTTCATCCAAACACATGAACTACATTCAATCCCTTAAATTTTCTGCTTAAGCCATTATACTAATAAAATATAGTTGATTAGAACGAGTGCACAAACTTTTTCAAATTACAACGAGTGCATGTCTCTAAGTTATATGAGTATAAACCTCTTCAGGTTACCACTTCTTAATCTTCCCTTATGATCAATAATTCTTAATAAATACATAAAAAAAACCTCTCACAGAGACCATAGTTTTAGCTCACACGAGAAAAGTTTCACAAAGTGAAATATTACAAGGTTAATTCAACCCTGAAAAACACTAAGAATATAAAAGATATGAAACATTATAGAAATTTGTAGTTCTAGTTGTTTATGTTGTTCATATATTCAATATTCTATTTATATTTATAGTTAGCATTCATATTCAATCAATTAAAGAAACATATTTTTCACTTAAAAGCAAATAGGGCTGAGAGCAATTGCTTTTTCTGACTTAAGCGAAAAAATTCTTCATTCGAGAGAAAATACCAAAAAATCAACTTTGTGCTATAAGACTAACTTGTTTTCAAAACTTTAACCAAATAAATCTAACAATTGCATTGCAACTTTTCGACAAACTCAAAATGGTCAACATATAGGTTTCTTAATTGTCGTACTCTATTCATTTCAACTTAATCTTAATTATCCAAACTCAAATATAAATTTCACTCACATTAAACTCATAAATCATCCATAAATAAATATGAGAAACTAAATATAGTCATTTAAACCATATTCAAAACTCAATTTAAGAAACACCGTACCTTAACATGCATAATCCATTTATTGTCTCAATATTTAAACAATGGTGTTGAATTCAAAGTACTCTCTAAAACAATACTTTATTAACCAAAAATTCAAATATCATTCTTTTACAATTTCAAGCATTCAAAATATGACAACACATAAACCCTACATGGAAATTGAGATATTGTAATCAAGTTACATTGACATCAAGGTCATCTACCTTAAGGTACAATAACAAACATAAATAACTTTCTTACTTGTTAAGACTTATTTTACTCAAGTTTAAACTTCATGGTAAACTTGCACATAAAATATTCTGATTAACAATCTAAACATACTCGTTTGATTTTAGACTAAAATAAATTAACTTATTTATCTAATAATAGGTGATTCTTGAAGATCAAGATAATAATATTTTTCATGATAACGTTTTTTTTTCATTTATATCATAAGCTAAACTCAATTTAATCGTAAATAATGATGAAACACAATAAAAAAATCAAATTATATAAACAATGTGAGTTATTCTTTTTATTATTATTATTATAATTAAACTATAAGAAAATGAATGGTAAACAATGGCAATTAACTAATTTGAAATTACCTTTTTAGAATAATTTGATTAATAAGTTCACAAAAACTTATTAAACCAACAATTATAGTATTACAAAAGAAAATCCAATGCATTTGTTTAGAAGAAACTGTAACCAGACACAGACATACTTTTATATATATATATATATATATATATATATATATATATATATATATATATATATATATATATATATATATAATAATTTCGTCGGCAGTTGTTAAAATTTTCTGGGTTGGTAGGGTCAGCTCAGACACATCAAACTACTTCTCACATGGAAAGGATAAGGACTTTTAGCTCTACCACACATTATTTTGAAAGATCTTTTTATGTTTCTAAGTTATAAAATACACAAAGAAACTAGCGATTAAGATTAACTAATTTTCTTATAAAACAATTATGAGAATAAGAAAAGCATAATCAAAATCAAGTTTCTGATAAACTAAAAGTATCGTTTACATATACTCGTCTTACAAACTAATTTTATAAAATTAAATTAAACTTAAAATTCAATTCTTAAACTTCTTTTCTATAAATTTCTTTCGCTTTTAATTTTTAATTCATATTTAATGTATGAAAAACTCTTTATTATTTTTTACACTGTTAAACAGAATCTGATTCAAATATAGCCTTAATAGATCTAACATGCAACTTAATGAAATTATATGACATGTCGTTTCATCTTTTACTTTTCACATCAACATTATTAAGGAGTTGTGCGGGTCGGAATTGGGTGGGGGTTACCATGATGGGTATGTTCCATTAATTCAATCTTAATTGGTTGCACTCAGTTTTTAGATTAAATTTGATGTATTTTTTTAAATGAGTTAAGGTTATATTTTGAATTGTCTAACTCAGTTTAAAAAATACTTTCTAAAATAATATGTATAAAAAATGAATTTTAAGCAAATTACAACGTGAGTTGTTGTCACTTTCTTTTCAACGTATTTGTATTCAATTCCTACACGGAGGCGGAGCTTGGCAGGGAAGGCCTGGCCCCCCAAAATTTTGATTTTTTATTTATTTATATATATATATATATATATATATATATATATATAATATAAAAGTATATTTTAAATTTATTAAAAAAATTTAAACTTTAGGTAATAAAAATTAAATTTTTTATTTCTTTTATTTAAATATAACATTAAATGTAAATACATAATAAAATATAAAATTAAATATAATAAAAAAAAATATTCAAGTTTAATTTTTTTGTCTTTATTTTTATTTAAAAATTGACACTAGGTTAATTACACCAACAAAGCAAATCATCCATATTAAGAGTCTCAATTTTAATGAAAAGATCATTGATATGTTTCGATGAATTTAACAAAATTGATCGTAAAAGACCGAATTACATTAGTTTTTTAAAAATCGGGATCAAATTGAGACAAAAAAAAAGAGAGGACTAACTTAACATTTTTAAACAAAAACATGAATCAAATGAGTAATTAAACCAAATATTTATTAACATAATTTTTATTTTCCTTTTCATTGTCTTTTTAGTTTTTTCACAAATTATAATAATCACTCACTCTCATATGTCTCCTTTTTGTTTTTAAAGAAAAAAAAGTTAGACACAAACTCATTATATTTTCCATTTATCTTCTTCCTTTCCCGTCTCTTGTCTTACTTGATAATGAAAACATTATTTTTTTATCTCATGAGCTTTTTGTATATTTTATTTTATGAATATAGAAAAAAATAATAGTGTATTATGTATTAATAATAATGAATATATTTTTCTTTTAATAATTATGTGTCTCAATTTTTTATTAGATTATGATCAATTATTTTTTAGTATTATTTATAAAAAAAGGTATATTGCTAAATAATAAAAGAATAAATTAATCACTTAAGAGTGATAAAAAGGAAATTATTAATTAAAACAAGATAGATTCTACCTCTTCACATATTTTGAAGCATTATACTAATGATAAAAAATGTTCAGTTAGAGAAGTCATTTTTTGAAGCATTATACTAATGATTGAATCTAATGATCTCAAAATGATATTACTTTGGCCTTTTGGTCAAGATCCGCCACTGTTCATACAGATGAAATAATATTTTATAAGAAAATTTGAGAAGTCTTTTTTTTTTTAATTTGCGACAACTATTTCTACAAAAGCCTGGGATGTAATATTTTTGAAAAATTAAGAAAAAAAAAGTTGGTATAATATGTGAAAGTGCCAAAGTAATGTTTTGAAAGAAAAAGTTAAGGAATTTTTGTAGGTTTTCAATAAGTATGTGTTGAACAAAATATTTAAAAAGAAAAGATAAAAGATATAAGAATAATTTATTCAAAACTTTTTATTTAATGGATAACATTTCGAGTGCTTAGTTAAATCGATCTTGTTTTTCATATTTCTAAGTTTTGCTCGAACTGAATTCATATTCAAGTATACATACAAGTTAACAATTTTAGTTAAATAGAAACGAAAAAAAAAAAAAAAAAATTGTTCCAATTTTTTTTTTTAAAAAAAAAAAAAAAAAAAAATTTTTTATTAAAAAAAAAAAAAAAACACAAAACAAAAAATTTAAAAAAAAAAAAAAAACCCACTTGTTCCAATTCGTCTCTTCAACACTAGAATTGGTAATAACGTATTTATTTATATAGTAAAAAAACCTAAATTTCAATATTTCATGCAAAAAAGAAATAACCACTACAACATATCCATATATACAAAACTTCACACATCATCTTCATCATTATTATCCGATTCTTAACAACAACAACAAATAAGAAAACACTAAAACAAAATTTATATATATATATATATATATATATATATATATATATATATATATATATATATATATATATAATATATATATATATATATATATATATAAAAAATTATATTATTATAAAAAAAAATTTTTTTTAT
>Ga0214542_1007949_pt1 | contig 18023 bp, 7 predicted proteins | sample CNSS1metaG_FD_160096 | JGI IMG/M metagenome (GOLD analysis project Ga0214542, IMG submission 160096) | Root nodule microbial communities from cowpea collected in UCLA plant growth center, Los Angeles, California, USA - CNSS1 | ecosystem: Host-associated > Plants > Roots > Nodule | place: USA...
TTTTAAAATTTGTACTGTAATCGATTACAATGGTATTGTAATCGATTACAATTCACTCGAACAAAATGCATTAACCATGTAATCGATTACACTTCGTCTGTAATCGATTACATTACACCCAGAAAACAGCAACACATGCAGTAACCGATTACAGCCTACGGTAATCAATTACTGAATGAAAAACGTATTCCCCCCCCCCACGATTTCATCTAAAAACGTGCACCTCCCCAACGATTTCCTTCGAATGTCGTTCACCCCCCACACAATTTCCTTTGAAGATCGTCCAACCCCCACACGATTTCACTTGTTGACAAACTCTGACCTAACAACGTATGGGGGCTACACGATTTCTTCATAACGAAAACGTGCACCCCCAAAACGTTTTGCCTAGTTCTGAAATTTTTTTAAAATCTGCCTACTTCCGTAATAACCCAAACTCATTTGCCTAGAAGGTAAAAAAAACCTCCAACCTACGTTCTCTTTCTCTCGTAGTCTCTTCCACAGTTCCTCTCTTGTTTTTCTCTTTCTCTCATTTTATTTTTTTTAAACTCTTTCGAAAACGAAATAACCTATAGGTTTCCCCTCCTTAGCCCACACCCTCCCTTTTATCCAAAACCCTAACATTACCTCTTTTCATTTTCGTGATTCCAAATATTAACTAACAAATCTATAACTTAAAATAAATATTGGTCGTTTCTATTTTTAGTGTGGCATGAGAGTTCCGTTTTTATATCACCAAAAATATGTGGCAGTGGCAACGAAAATCTAATGAACCAAAAGCTATAACAAATGCAACTAAAAATATGATGAAGTGACTTAAAATTCCATTTCGAACAATCTTTGCACCATCGTGGATGAGGAGAGAGAAAATTAATTGGAAGAGTTTCGTGGACCCACAACTTTAAGGAGAAAAAAAAGGTTACAAAACAACAAATAATTAGCCAACCAAATTCAAACCCTACTGCTACACACATTTCACATGAATCCCACCACTATTCCACAAACTATCTCATGATATTAGGCGCACAATAGATATAAAATCATTCATATTCCACAAACCATAATTAATTTATTAAATAAACAGCAACTTAGATCACTCAGTTAATTAAAAAAAAACAACAATAACTTAAATCACTCAAATAATAATTATTTTATATTTCATAAATTTATGAAATAATTAATTTAAATAAATCTACAATTTAAAAAAATCACATGAGCAGTTCACATCAATTTAATTCAATGATCGGGTTTTATATAATAGATAAATGAACTACCTTATCCTATAGAATTAAGTTTTCAAATAAAATGTCATTTCTATACTTCTTAATTTTTTTCCTTAGGTAGGTTTAAGTTATAATTCATTTGTATACTTCTTAATATATAAACTACCTTATTCTATAGAATAATTCATATTATGATGCATATTTAATGAAAAAAAAGCCATCCAACTTTATTTGGAAAATAGATAGCATTCTCAAAATTTTCAAGACAATGGAGAAAATGATAGAAAAATAAATTATACTAAAAAAAGATTATTAATATTAAAGTCATAAACCCCATATAAAGGTTAATTACAAAAAAAAAATTAAATTCCACATTTGCCTCCAGGTCCTCCAAACTCGAGAACACCTTCATATTCAACCTCATAATCTTTAGAAACACCATAACATTTAGTGTTGTCAGAGAAGCCTTTGGTCATAATATACTCAGGTGTATAATCATGTCTTGATGCAAGTTGAATCCTGGGAGATCTAAAATAAGATGCATGGTCCTTGTTCCCATCAGGAATGTGCCCAGATCCCATTGGAGGACTAAGACCACCAACATTAGCTTTCGTTCTCCCACCCCATCCTACAATAGATGTCGACCCTAAGTTCGAGAATAGTCTTGCTGGATAATATCCAATGCTTACATTTCCTGCACTTATCCACCAATTTTTTGTCTTTGGATCCTGAAAACACACCTTAACTTTTGTTAATAACATATCATAAAATATTTCAACTCTTTAATTATACTTACTTAAAAATGTATTTAAAAAAGTAAAATAGATATTAATAATGCAGTTAAGAGTCATTCAGTTTTAATTAAAAGTGAAAATTTAAGTGTATAATTATTTACCTGAGTAATAGCCAAGTAAACCTCATAAGTTGGTCCACCATAGATAGATGTTTGAGGAAAATATCCACCTGGAAAATTCTTAGTGTCAACTTGAACAAAACCTCCACATGCAGTATTGTAGCATCCAGTCTTCTTGAAATTATCTGACTATAATAAATAAAATTAATTTTTATTTAGAAAGCTTAATTATAATCTTCTATCAAGTGTTTATTATATGCAAAGCCACAAAAATCCATTTGTCTTAGAGAAAAAAAGTGAAAAGAGAATAAGCATCGCCCTTACCTAAAATTTATTAAAATATATTCTCTTCCATGTTTTAGTTCTACAAATTAAATTAGATTTAAATAAAATACAATGATATGTCTTCTTACCGTCCATGATATATAAAAGTGGGTTCTTGAATCACCATATATTTTTGGAAGTACCTGGTATCAAAGTATAAAATCAATTAGAAATTTTGTTACGTTACTTTATTTGTTTTTTAAAATTATTTTCATAAAAACCAATAACTAAGATATTTTTTATTCACAATAATAAAATTATTATATTATATTTATTTTTATTTACATCTTAAATCATAAATTTAATAAAAATAAAATTTTTATTTCAAATAAGATATATGTTAAGAAAAAATGAAAAACATTTTAAATACTTTATCAAATAATAATATTTAATATAAAATAGTTAAAAATACCTAATTTTTAATTGTCATTTAAGAGACAAATAAATGACCTAAATTTGCCAAAAAAAAATCATAAATACAATCATGGTAACTCACATGCCACCCCACAGTTATTCAGTTGGAAGATTCAACAGGTCCATTCTCAACCCATATATGACTCATAGAGATTTGACCTTTCGCAACTTTTGGATTATAAATGCTACTTATTCCACTAACTTTATAAAAAGGAGCATACCTCTGTAGCATAGATATTTCTGCGACCTGCAAAAATTGAATATATTCAAATAACTAATCAACGAAATATATACTTTATAGGAATAAACAATCAGGATTGTATAAGATATCTTACATGAACACCTGGAATGTCTTTAACCAATATATCATTTAATATTTTTTCTTCAGAGAGATTATATTTCGCTCTTTGTATAAGAATTGTTCCTCGTGGACATTCTTCCTTATCAAACCCAAACGTGGATCCAATTTGTGAATTATTCACAAATGTTTTTTCAATTAAATTTTTAAAGTTGGGTTTTATCTGGAAATAAAGGAACAAAAATTAAAGTTTAGAAAAAAAATATAATCAAAACAAGATTGAAAGTTAGAACTAAAACATTAAAGATTTTAAAGTTCAACTTTTTCTATATAACAAAAAGGTTTTTATTATTTACCTGCAATTTATGATTTTTTAGTAAAGGGTGGTTGAAGGCTGGTTGTTTGTAAATGTCAATGCAATCAATAATTTCTTCAAAGTCTGTCTATAAAATTCAAAACAAAAAAGAATAAAATTAATAATACATATAATGTGATATAAATTTAGAGAAAAAGATACTAAGAAATGTAAGAAGATTATGAACTACATAAATAGTTTTGATTGGAGTCTTATTAATGAGGTTTGGTGTTGCCTCAAACTCCAAATCTTCCTTCAAGGTATCTTGAATACCATGAACATAATGACTGATCACTAAACACAAGCACATAAAAAAGAATAATATATTCATCATTCTTTTCTAAACTCTATCATATATCAATGACTTCATATTCTATCTATATATACACAGCAATATAGAGTAGAGATTCAAGAATAAGTAAAATGACATACTCTTCATTCTAATCTAGTTTTTGTCTTTATTTTAAAATGACTATTTATATTAAATGGGTAATAAATGCAATTACTTCCTTTTGAGAATGTCATTAATATCTTTTCAGCAAAATTTCTTTCTTTCATAATTAATAATGATTTTTTATAAAGAAATACATAATGAAAATCTTAAATGAACAGTTCACACACAGCATTATTTTAACAAAAAGTCTTACTTTATTTTATTAACTGTTATAGATAATTATATAACGGATAATAAAACATATATTTATACCATTAACTGTTTATCGGATAACTTTATTTATCATTTGCCATACATTCTAAATAAAATAACTACATTTAAACATTTATTTTAAATGTAATTTTAATGCAAACATAGATCTGTTTAGTATTTTTTTTATAGATGAGAAATATAATAAAAGTATGATTAGTTATTGTATAATTCTGTATAAAAACTAATTAATATTTTAATATATATATATATATATATATATGTATTATGTTTCATTTTTTTAATGTGTAAAAATAACAATAAATACCTAGTTCTGTATATATATATATAAAAAAAATTGTTTTAGTTGAATAAATTGAGCTGTTTATTAATTTACATTTGACGTTACACTTTTTGTGTTAACTTTATTCCTTCTTTTCTTAAATAGTAATTTAGTCCATACTTTTGTTGAGTTTGTTAATGTATTATTTTCTTTTTTTTCAAAAAAGTCCTAACTGTTAAATATTAATATAAATTTTAGTTCTTTAAAATATTAACTAACTGTTATAGATAATTATATAACAGATAATAAAACATATATTTATACCATTAACTGTTTATCGGATAATTTATTTATCATTTCCCATACATTCTTAATAAAATAACTACATTTAAACATTTATTTTAAATGTAATTTTAATGCAAACATAGATTTGTTTAGTATTATTTTTAAAGATGAGAAATATAATAAAAGTATGATTAGTTATTGTATAATCTATCTATTACATATTAAGAAAAGAAGATACCACCAAAATTATTATATTACCCATTTTTTTTTATTGATACGTGTCAAAAAATTTAGTCATTTTAAAACTCTGATACAAAATGACCTGGGTTCAAATCCTACGAAAGTCAATTTATTTTTATTTTTTCAATTATTTAGGATTTCAGCTATAATATTAATTATAAATAATATTTTTGTAATATTTTTATAAGTATTAGTATTTCTAATTATTAATAATATTAATATTATAAATATTATTAACAAATATTAATATTATAATAATAATAATAATAATAATAATAATAATAATTGTTATTATTATTATATGTTACTATTATATATTATTACTATTAGTATTATTAACATTATTAGTGATAAAGTTATTACTCTTATTTGTAATATATAATATTATTATTATTATATATTTTTGTTAGTAATTACGTCTCAATTTTTATTAGGTTATGATAAATTATTTTTTTATCTTAAACTTAAAAAAGAAATAGGTATATTGATAAATGTATGATTAGTTTAAAATTTCACTCCAACATATCATTTTGATGTTCATAGCCATTCAAATTTGAAGGATTTGTCCACCATTATTGAATTATGTCACTCTTTGACAAAAACAAACAAATTAAAGATATTTTACTTGATTGATTGTCTAATTAATTTTATTTAACTCTTAATGTTTCATTTTCTACAACGAAGATTATCAAAACAAAATTTGAAATAAGATGAAAGATGAATTTCTTGAACACAATATGGTTATTTACATTCAAAAAGGAATAACTGGATATTTTTATTCCGAAAAATTATTGATTAGTTTAAAATTTTTTACTATAAATTATTTTGGGTCCTCCAAAATTATTGGTTAAGATCCGTCACGGATTGTTATTATTATTAACTATAATTAATAATCATTATTACTATCAACTATAAATATTATTATCATTATTATTAATTATAATTATTTCTATTATTATATTACTATTATTATTATTATTATTAATAATAAGAACTATAGTTATTATAATAGTTATTATTATTATTGTTGTTTTTATTATTATTGTTAGATACACATCTTACTTTTACTTAGTATGAATCATGTTTCGTTTACTTGTCATTTTTATTTGTTTTGTTGTTCATTTATCTTTCCATTTGAACAATTATTTCAATTTAAAAAAAAATAGATACTAAAATTAATAAAATAATAAAACTGAAAAATAATTTTTTTTATTATAAATAATTATTTAAATTTAAAATTTAATAATTAAGAGGATAAAATTGATAAAATAAAAAGGACATCAAAGATGTTTATCTCTTATATATGTAATTGTATTAATATTAATATTATTAGTAGTAGTAGTATTAGTATTATTTTTCTATCACTACACAATATTATTATAGTGATATTATTATTATTATTATTATTATTAGACACATATTTTATTTTTATTTATTACGGGATCATATTTCAATTACTTGTTTTTTGTATTTGTTTTGTTATTCATTTTATCTCTATATCTTGGTATTTCTTGAATTGAAAAAAATAGTTACTAGAATTAGTAGAATGATAAAAGTGACAAATAATTTTTTATTATGAATAATTATTTAAATTTAATAAATAATAATTAAGAGGATAAAATTGTAAAAACAAAAAAGGACATAAAAAATGTGTAACTTTTTATATATTTAGTTAGTGGATTATTATTATTATTATTATTTTTATCACTATGGGATATTATTATAATGATATTATTATTATTATCACTACGGGATATTATTATAATGATATTATTATTATTATTATTATTATTATTATTATTGTTAGACACACTATCTTAATTTTATTTACTACGAGATCATATTTTAATTAGTTGTCCATCTTAATTGTTTTGTTTCTGATGTATATCTTTACATATAATTATAGATTATTAGTATGTCAACATTAGCCTTGGTATTTACATTAACATTAATATTTATAGCATAAAAATTATTATTATTATCATTTGTTTGTTATTATCATCATCATCATCATCATCATCATCATCATCATCATCATCATCATCATCATCATCATCATCATCATCATCATCATCATCATCATCATCATCATCATCATCATCATCATCATCATCATTATTATTATTATTATTCATAGTGATGTTATTAGTATAAGTTCTTTTTTTAATTATAAAAAACGTTATTATACTAAATTATTTTGCTAAATAGATTTTTAATATTTTAAAAATTTTATAATTTATAATTTATATTATTATTATTTTTAATGGTTAAATAAATATAATAACAATAATATTGTTATTCTAAACAGATTTGAAATAAATAAAAAAATGTGCACGGGTCATATACTATTATAATTATTTTGTAAAATTAATTAACTGCACCATATTGTAATATTAATTTTATTTATTATATTTAAGACTGAATTTACACTTCATTTTATTAATAATAACATTTATAACAATATAACCTAATTTTCATGATATTTATTATTTTATTTTTATATTATTGTTATTATTATCAATTATAACTCTAATTATTATTATTATTATTATCAACTCTAATTATAATAATAATAATAATTATTATTATTAACTATAATTGTTGTTATCAACTATAATTATTATGACCAATATTACTACCAACTATAAGTATTATTATTATCATTATTAACTACAATTATTTCTATTATTATATTACTATTATTATTATTACTACTACTATTATTATTAATTAGAACTATAATTATTATAATAGTTATTATTATTATTATTGTTTTTATTATTATGGTTACTACACATTTTATTTTTACTTACTATCAATGAATCATGTTTCACTTACTTTACCCTTTTATTTGTTTTGTTGTTTATTCATCTTTACATTTGAATAATTATTTCAATTCAAAAAATAGTTACTAAAATTAGTGAAATAATAAAACTGAAAAATATTTTTTTTATTTTAAATAATTATTTAAGTTTAACATATAAAAATTAAGAGGATAAAATTAAAAAAATAAAAAGGAGACCAAAGTTGTTTATCTCTTTATATATGTAGTTGTATTATTATTATTATTATTATTTATCACTACAAGATATTATTTTAGTATTATTATTATTATTGTTATTATTTTTATTTTTATTTTTATTATTATAGTTAAATACCCATTTTACATTTATTTACTACGGGATCATATCTCAATTATTTACACTATTTCTTTGTTTTGTTGTTCATTTTATTTTTATATTTGTGTAATTATTTGAATTAAAAATATAGTTACTAAAATTATTAAAATGATAAAATGGACAAATAATTTTTATTATGAATAATTATTTTAATTTAACAAATAATAATTAAGAGGATAAAATTGTATAAACAAAAGAGGACACAATAAATGTATATCTCTTTACATATGTAGTTATTGTATTATTATTTTATCACTACGATATATTATTATAATGATATTATTATTATTATTATTATTATTATTATAGTTAGACACACATTTTAAATTAATTTACTACGGGATCATATTTCAATTACTTATCATTTTTATTTGTTTTGTTGTTAATGTATATCTTTATATATAATTATAGATTATTATAGTTGACACTAGTCTTAGTGTTAGCATTAATATTAATATTTATAGCATAAATATTATTATTATTAGTATCATTATTATTTTTATTATTATTATTATTACTATTCATAATTGTGTTATTATTGTAGGTGTGTTTTTTTCTTTAATTATAGAAAACGTTGTTATACTAAATACTTTTGTTAAATAGAATTTTAATTTTTTAATCTTTTTATAATTTATAATTTATAATTTATATAATATTATTATTAGTATTTTTAATGGTTAAATAAATATAATAACAATTATATTATTATTTTAAAAAATAAAATAAAATAAAAAATATATACGCACATATCATAGGCTATTATAATTATTTCGTAAAATCAATTAATTATATTATATTGTGATATCAATTCTATTTATTATATTTAAAACTGAAATTATTATTGCATCACTTAGATTTACTAATTACTTTAATAACAACATTTACAACTTAATTTTCATAATATTTCATTACATAATATTTTCAATATTTTATTATTTTAATATAGGAATGACAACTAGACGGGGCAGAGACAAGTTTCACGATCCCATACTAATCTCCATGGAAAAAATTCATCATCATCTTCATGCCCAACCCAACGGGTATCAAACTTTTGTCTCATCTCCATCCTCACAAGGTAACAGGTATATACTTGTACTCATACCCATACCAACTTTCTTACTATTTTAATATTAATTAATTAATTATTATAAAATAATAAAAAATTATGACAAAGGAAACATAATATTATCAAATATTCAATATTAAGAGGAGAGTTGTTTCTCCAATATCAAATATTTATAAAGAAATTATGTTATAATTGTATATATTTTAAATTAGAAAATAAAATAAAATTTCATGAGAACCAAAACTTCTGTTAAATTTGCAAACATTAATGAATTGTAGCTGATAAAATTTAATTTGTAAAATAATATAAAACAAAAACAAATATTTATATTAAAATATATGTTAAATGTATCTTTACTTCAATTTTATTTTTTTAAATTCTAATGAATCTCTTTTTTATATACTAATAAAAGTTATAATAAATCGCTTTATCCAAATAACGCAAAGAACAAATATTAAACTAATAATAATAAATTTTTAACATAAATATTGTATCTTTTGAACTTCAATATATGTTGGGGGGTGGTAAAAGAAAATTCATGAAAATTACATTAAAATTTTATATTATAGTAAATAAAATTTATTTATACAATTATAGTGACAAAATCAAAGTATGATAATGAGTTAAAATATAAAAGATAATTATATAAAATATATAAAAATAATATTTTACATTATGAAAATAAAAATATTAAAAAATTATCAAATGTATGTCTTAGAAACAATTTGAGAGACCATTAAATTAAATCACACGAAGGAAAACAACTATATAATCAAGGATATGATAAAATGAAAAATACTTTAGAGGTCTAAAAAAACTTTTTAAATATGAACATAACCAATGCTTTGGAAATAACGAAAATTGTTTTAGCGAAACAAAATAGTTCTTCAAATAAAATAATAATAATAATAATAATAATAGAGTAAAAAAGATAAATTTTATATATTACGTAGTATTTTGACGAGTATGAGGACGGGGACGAGACAAATATGTACAATATCAATTTTATAATTATTTCATAAAATTATTTCGTAAAATTAATTAACTACACTATATTTAATATCAATTTTATTTATTATACTTAAAACTGAAATTATCATTACATCATTTAGATTTACTACTTACTACTTCATTACTTTAATTACAACATTTACAACAATATAACATAATTTTCATAATATTTCATTACATAATATTTTACTACTTAATATACAAAATAAAAAAAAAATACAACCCGTGCGTACGCACGGGTCAGACTCCTAGTTATGTATAAAAACTAGTTACTATTTTAATAAATAAATAAATAAATATATATATATATATATATATATATATATAATAATAATAATAATAATAATAATTTGTTTTAGTTGAATAAATTGAGCTGTTTATTAATTTACATTTCACGTTACAAATTTTTGTGTTAACTTTATTTGTTTTTTAAAATACTAATTTAGTCCATGTTGAGTTTATTAATGTATTCTTTTCTTCTTTTTTTTTAATAAAGTCCTAATTTTTCTCCATTATAATCAATTTAGTTCTTTTTGATAACGTCATTTAAATAATTAATGACATAGTGAATGTTGGGTTGTTAAATGCAATTACTTTCCAGGAACTATATTAGGTAGATGTAGTACAACAAGTGTCATCCATAGTGATTTGGAGGAATACACAATGCTTAAATTGGTTTGATATGAATAAAGCGGTGTTTGAGGTCAAACTTTACCACTTTGTCCCTCTCTTGTATTAGTTCAGTTGTTATTCACAAAAAATGCACTTATTCATGTCCATGAGTACTTTTTAAATGTAACTTTAGGTCCATTCTTGATACTTAGAGCCCAAAATCATCAAACTTCAGTATGATTCCTCAATGATTGCTTGAATGAATCACTTGCATTAAAATTAGGACTTTGTAACCAACTAGAGCCTTAGATCTATTCCTAGCATTTAAAAGCATGAGGAAAATTACTTGGACCAGAACTTGGAACCATTTTCCATCAATCTCAAGCTAGTGAAATAAGATGAGTGATCAGTTCATCCAATAACAAGTATAAATTAATTCACAAACATGTAAATAAAAGCATACATTGATAAATAAAACAATATCAATACAAGAGAGTTCCAAAGGGATCACATCATAACCTCAACACAAGATGGGTTTAGCTTCTCATGATAAATCCAAGCATTACGGTCATTTGAGTAGTTATACCCTATTATGTTCTCTAAGAATATTTAAAAGTAAAGATAAAATGTTTCCTAAGAGTTCTCTAAAGAGACTCTATAAAATATGATAATTAAAATAGAGGTGCAACTTTTTATTTACAAATTGTATAGGGTGGTGCTCAATAGTGCAATTATGACTCGGCAACAGAGGTTTCCTTCCTATGTGGATTTGATTTTGTGGCTCAACTTTATGCTCTAATGCTCAACTCCTAAGATAATTTCTTGGAGGAGGAGTCTTCATGGAAAAACTACAAGTTTAATGCTCGAGGTTTCCTCTTCCAAAGGGTTTGCTCTTTGTGGCTCAGCCTTAATTCTACCGGTCACCATGCCAGTCACAGTTTGTCCAAAATTGCATGATTTTCATCTAATTTCTCTATTTTTTTCCATTTTGGCTATCTTCTAATCTTTAAAACTGCTAAATACACTAAATATCGGTGATTTTAACAAAAACTTAATAAAATCAAAACAAGATAAGTGCTAAAATTATCTTAAAGTTCACTCAATTTGGGCACTTATAAGTGAACAAGGTATGACATGCGTCAATTTGTGTTTTTTCTTTTTTTTTTAATTTTTTTAATTTTTTTAATTTTTTTATTAATTTAGAAAAACACACACATGTCAAGCCAACATTGTGCCACATGACAATAGTAGTGCCATATGACAGTGTTAGTGCTACTTGTCAATGTCATTGCCACATGTTAGTGTCTTATATTCAATTCAGACCCTATATTTGTTATTTTAATTCAATTTGTCCTATTTTTTGTTTCAAAAAATGAAGCAATTTTGTCCCTCTCCAAATTGAGACCAAATTCAATTTTATACAAATGTTTATAATGAAAAACCCACAGGGCTAAAATGTCCATGAAAGCTCTGTTGGACAAGCATAGCCCACAATTGTTTTTTTTTTAATATGAAAAAATATTAGTTTCTTTTTAAATATATCATTAGACATATACAGAACAACAAGTATGAAAACTTAAACTTTAACTCAAATTGACCTTTAACCTGTGCTAACTTGGTACAAACTACAACTCAGGTTGAATCATCTCGACCTTTGACCTGTGTTGACTTTTCAAAATATTTGGCCTTTGTCGACTTGTCTTGATGTTTGGTCCTAGCCGACTTGCCTCGACATTTGGTAGGAGACGGACGACTCGTCTTGACCTTCAAGAAGACTATTAGACTGTTAGAAGAGTTAAAAGGTGCTTAGAATTAAAAGTTATTTTAAAGTCTTATAATTTTGGTTGTTGAAGCCATGTAAATTGTGTATGTCATTTAAGATAGTAAATGTAGAAGGTCATAAGTCAAAAGATAGATCCCAAGAAACAACACACTAAGAAACTTAAGAGACAGTTTTTGCTTTTGCAATTAACACTAGAAAAATCGATTATTCTTAGTGATAATCGATTATCTTAGTGAAAACTGATTTTCAAGAAAAGCCTCTATGATAATCAATTATCACTACTGACAATAGATTATCACAGTGGAAAAATGTTTTCAGAAAAGTTTTTGTGATAATCTATTATCACTTGTGACAATAAATAATCAGCGGCAATTGTGACTTCACTCTTCAGTTTCTTGACCCAATTTCGAAAATGGCTTCTATAAATAAAATGGCTTCTATAAATAAAATGGCAGGCTTTCATTTGAAGATACAAAAGTTAGAAAAAGTCTTAGTATTTGAGAACTCTCTATGGAAAGACTTTGAAAAACCTATGTGGGTAGAATGATAACTATTGTAAAATCTAGGAAAAATAATTGTATTTCTAAGGTGATAAATGGGTGTAAGGAATATTAATTGAATTCATATGTAAGGACATAAACAAAAATTGAAGAGTAGTAGAGTTAGTTAAAGCCTTGTCATGGGTTGGTGGTTAAGGGTTCAATTTCTAGTGTGTGCATTTGCAGCAATTATATTTTTAAGATTGTTTTATAAATGTTTGGAAGTGGTTAGGTGTGCTTTAGGGTGTGACTTGTATGTTGTAATGACATATTTTATTTGAAGTGTTTAGAATTTATTTGATTTACTTGAATACATTGAATGTATGGATGTTATTATATGTTTTGTGCGTGGGATTGACAAGAAAATGGGATAATTGATATGGTTTGTTGTGCTGCTTGAATCTTATAGGTGGTGAATTCAAACCATGGCTAGAGAAAAAAGGCAGCAATATTGGTTTTCTTTATTTGGTAATTTTGTGATGCACATTAAGGTGAAGTTGGCAAAAAAAAATTAACCATTAATTTTTTTTTCATTGCCTTTTAAGGGAAAACAGAGAGTAGAATTTTTGGTTAGAACGTGAAGAACAGGGAAGCATAGAGCAAAGGCAACAGTGTTATTGCGAGAATTCTAGGTAAGGGGTGCTAAGCCTTTTTCTTCTTAATTCTTTAGTGGACATGTATTGAGTTTGAGTTTTCATCATGAAATTGTAAGAAGGAGTTTCTCTATTCTATTTTATTTGTTTCGTGATATGGTATTGGAAACGTGGTGTTTCCTTTCTTTTTTAAAGGGTCAATCTTGATGGGTTAGTGATAATTTAAAGAATGTAAATTTTTGTTCTGTTGTGTGGATGAATTCATGGTGTAAGTTGGGATTATCCTTTTATTGTCTTGCAATCTCAGGATATTGTGGTGGAGACAATGCTTGTGATTGTAAGACTCAGGAAAAATAATTATTATTACAAGAATGGTCATTGGCGAGAGGAGTATTATTTAAATTAATAAATAAACAATTCAACAGATGTTATATGTATCACAGTTGGTTAAAGCTTTGTCACAAGTTGGTGGTCAAGGGTTCTCATCGATTCTTGATGTGTGCATTTGGTGTGTTTATATTTAAATATTGTTTTTATATATCTGTTTTGGAGGTGTAGAGTGTGCTTTTGTGTAATTTGTATCTTTTTATAAATTATTCATAATACAATTGGTATACTTATAATTTTATTTACTCGAATGCATTAAAAGTGTGGATGTTATTGTATGTTGTTGTGCATGTAGTTGATAAGAAAAGCTTGGTAGTTGATATGGTTTGGAGTGTTAGGTTGGAACTTGGAGGTGGTGAGTTCAAACATTGGTGAGTTCAAACCTTGGCTATAGAGCAAAAAGGGTAGAAATTGTTTTTTTTTGGGTATTTTTGTGGTGCGCCTAGGAAGGTGAAATGTTGAGGCAAATTATGAGATGATGAATTGTACATTTAGGGGTTAATTTTTGGTGTAAGGGGTGCTAAACCATTTTCTTGATTATTACTTGATTTTGTGTAGAACAATGATTGCAAAGGAATCAATGGTGAAATGCATCTTTGGGTTACATTTTTTGTGTAAACTAGTATACCGACCGTGCGCACGGGGCATATTTGTTTTATTTTGTATATTAAAATAATAAAATAGTGAAAGTATTATGTAATGAAATATTATGAAAATTAAGTTATATTGTTGTAAATGTTGTTATTAAAGTATTTAATAAATCTAAGTGATGCAATAATAATTTCAATTTTAAATATAATAAATAGAATTGATATCACAATATAACACAATTAATTAATTTTACGAAATAATTATAATAGTCTATGGTCCGTGCAAATATTTTTTTTATTTTCTTTTTTTAGTATAATAATATAATTGTTATTATATTTATTTAACCATTAAAAATACTAATAATAATATTAATATAAATTTTAAATTTTAAAAATTTTAAAAGATTAAAACTCTATTTAGCAAAAGTATTTAGTATAACTATGTTTTCTATAATTAAAAAAAACACACTTATAATAATAACACCATTATAAATAGTAATAATAATAATAATAAAAATAATAATAATGATACCAATAATAATAGTATTTATGCTATAAATATTAATATTAATGCTAACACTAAGGCTAATGTCAACTATAATAATCTATAATTATATATAAAGATATACATTAACAACAAAACAAATAAAAATGACAAGTAATTGAAATACGATCCCGTAATAAATTAATTTAAGATGTGTGTCTAACTATAACTATAATAATAATAATAATAATAATAATAATAATAATAATAATACCATTATAATAATATCTCGTAGTGATAAAAATAATAATAATACAATAACTATATATATAAAGAGGTATGTCCTCTTTTTGTTTATACAATTTTATCGTCTTAATTATTATTTGTTAAATTAAAATAATTATTCATAATAAAAATTATTTTTCCATTTTATCATTTTAATAATTTTAGTAACTATTTTTTAAAATTAAATAATTACACAGATATAAAAATAAAATGAACAACAAAACAAATAAAAAGTTCAAGTAATTGAGATATGATCCCATAGTAAATAAATGTAAAATATGTGTTTAACTATAATAATAATAATAATAATAATAATAATAATAATAACAATAATAATAGATAATAGATAATAATAATAACACTAAAATAATATTGTGTAGTGATAATAATAATAATAATAATAATAATAATAATAATAATAATAATAATAATAATAATAATAATAATAATAATACAACTACATATATAAAGAGATAAACATCTTTTGTGTCCTTTTTTATTTTTTCAATTTTATCCTCTTAATTGTTATATTTTAAACTTAAATAATTATTTAAAATAAAAAATTATTTTTCAGTTTTATTATTTTACTAATTTTAGTAACTATTTTTTTGAATTTAAATAATTATTCAAGATAAATAAACAACAAAACAAACTAATAATTATTATTGTTATAATTAGAGCTCATAATAATAATTAGAGTTATAATTGATAATAATAACAATAAAATAAAAATAAAATAATAAATATCATGAAAATTAGGTTATACCGTTATAAATGTTATTATTAATGAAATAAAGTTCTAAATTTAGTTTTAAATATAATAAATAAAATTAATACTTCGACCCAAGTTTGTCCAATAGCCATCGTTAGGAACGACCATCATGTTCCCGATATATTGTCTGCTTTGGAGCATTTTACTCCGTCACGGTCTTGTCTTTAAAAGGCACCTTAGAGGGTGGAAGGAGATAGGAGTATTTAAACTTCGCTTGACCTCGACTTCTAAGCGATGTGGGACTTATTGGGTGTACGGAACAATAATATTATTGTTATTATATTTATTTAACCATTAAAAATAATAATAATAATAATAATAATAATAATAATAATAATATAAATTATAAAAATTTTAAAAGATTAAAAATCTATTTAGTAAAAATATTTAGTATAATAACATTTTTTATGATTAAAAAAGCACTTATACTAATAACATCACTATGAATAGTAATAATAATAATAATCAAAATAATAATGATACTAATAATAACAAACAATTGATAATAATAATAATTTTTATGCTATAAATATTAATGTCAATGCAAATACCAAGGCTAATGTTGACATACTAATAATCTATAATTATATATAAAGATATACATCATCAACAAAACAATTAAGAATGACAATTAATTGAAAGATGATCTCGTAGTAAATAAAAGGTTTAATTACTCTGATACCCACTTTGGTACAGGTGTGTCAAGCTGGTACCCGCTTTTAAAAGAGTGTCAATTGCATCCCAACTTTTGAAAAAGTGCTTCAATTAGGTCCCTTTCAGACGGAGTTAACTAGCGCCGTTAGTCAACATGCCACGTGTCAGTCTGTGGTTCTTTTATTTTTTTTTATTTTTTTTTTGATTTTTTAATTTTGTTTAATTTTTTGAAAAAAAAAATAAAAATGCCACGTGTCAGGTCCTTGTGTGTGACACGTGGCATTGTGAGTGTCACGTGGCATAACAATGCCACGTGTCAGTGTCACTATTAGATGTCATTGTGTTGATTTCTATTTAGTTCCTATATATGTCTTTTTGTTTCAATTTAGTACCTATTTATGTGTATCTGATTCAATTTTGTCCCAAAATTTTTAATATATAAAGAGATAAACATTTTTGGTTTCATTTTTATTTTATCAATTTTATCCTCTTAATTATTATATTTTAAATTTAAATAATTATTTATAATAAAAAAAATATTTTTCATTTTTATTATTTTACTAATTTTAGTAACTATTTTTTAAATTGAAATAATTTTTCAAATGGAAAGATAAATGAACAACAAAACAAATAAACATGACAAGTAATTGAAACATGATTCTTACATAGTAAGTAAAGTAAAATGTGTATTAACAATAATAATTATTATTATTATAATAATTATAATTCTTATTATTATTATTATTATTAATAGTAATATAATAATAGAAATAATTATAATTAATAATAATGATAATAATATTCATAGTTGGTAGTAATAATGATTATTAATTATAATTGATAATAATAACCCATCATGGATCTTGATCAATAATTTTGGAGGAGCCAAACTAATTTATAGTAAAAAAATTTGAACTCATCAATAATTTATTATTCGGAATAAAAATCTCCAGTTATTCCTTTTTGATTGTAAATAACCATATTGTGTTCAAGAAATTCATCTTTCATCTTATTTCGAATTTTGTTTTGATAATCTTCGTTGTAGAAAATGAAACATTAAGAGTTAAATAAAATGAATTAGACAATCAATCAAGTAAAATATCTTTAATTTGTTTGTTTTTGTCAAAGATTGACATAATTCAATAATGGT
>Ga0214542_1007952_pt1 | contig 18022 bp, 5 predicted proteins | sample CNSS1metaG_FD_160096 | JGI IMG/M metagenome (GOLD analysis project Ga0214542, IMG submission 160096) | Root nodule microbial communities from cowpea collected in UCLA plant growth center, Los Angeles, California, USA - CNSS1 | ecosystem: Host-associated > Plants > Roots > Nodule | place: USA...
TAGAGATGTCAAAATGGGTTTCAACCCGTGAGCCAACCCGGCTCACCACGGGTTCGAGCCGGGTTGGGTTGAAAAAAATTCAACTTTTTCAAAAGTGGGTTGAACTCAACCCGGCTCACTTAACCCATGGGTTAAACGGGTTCGAGCCGGGTTGATGGTGGGTTGGCCCACTTAACCCACCAACATTTTTTTACATTTTTTTTTAATTTTTTTAATTTATTTTTAATTTTTTTAATAATTATTTACTACTTCTTTTATATTTGTTCACAATTTAATATTTTTAAATGTTAGAATGTTGCTTAATTATATTTGAATAGTTTGAATGTTTAATTAATTTGATTGTCAATTTATATATATATATATATATATATATATATATATATATATATATATGTTGTTACTTTAATCTTTAACTATAATCTTTATAGTAAATTACTCAAGTAACCGTCTTATAAACAATTTTTTTAAAATTAGCATGAAAAAAATGTATAGTTTTTTATTTATATTTTGTTGAATAGCATGACAAAAAATTTGTAATATTAGTCATGCTTTCTTAGACTAATGGATACTTTCTTGGAAATAATTTTCTTCATATATTGGTGGTGAGCATGATCAAAACATTGATTTTTTATTTTACTATGATTGTTATCTCAGGGGTTACTTAAAAATTTATTTAAATATTTGAATACTAAAATAAATAAATAAATAATTTTTTTAGGTGGGTTGGTGAGCCAACCCACTTAACCCACCAACCCGTGGTGGGTTGAGCCGGGTTACAAAATTTCTGGCTCACCAGAAAGTGAGCCGGGTTGGGTTCACTCATTTTCAACCCGGCTCGTGGTGAGCCAACCCGTGTGAGCCGGGTTGGCTCACTTTGACATGTCTAATTTATGGGTAGAAAAGGAGACAAATGAGTAAATAGTAATAATAATATAGCCGTTAGTCATTAAAAACATTAACTCATAAATTAAAGGTCTATAAAAACATAAGTAACAGTAGAATTTTTATTTTTATTATTTATTTTTTAAATTATATTAAAATATTTCTAACATGGACCATATTATCTTTATTTAAATAATATAGAGACTAAATTACTAATAAAGTATTTAATTTTATTAGACTGACATGTGGTCATCTTTCAAATACCAATTTAACACATAGAGTCACATTGACTCTATTTAACAAATATTGAAACTCAATTGAGTTAAAAATAAATGTACAAACCAAATCAATTTCGATATGTAAATATAGAAATAAAATTACTAATTAAGTCTAAAATGTAATAATAAAAAATTTTACTTTTTCATAATTTAAAATTAGTTTATCAAAAATAAACAATTATATGAGAAAATTGCTACAAATACCTTGAGAAACACCTATTCCATCTTTTAAAATGTATTTGGAATTGTATAATCTAAAAGGTGTTTCCACATTGCACAATTTAAAATGTATTATAAATTTCACATTCAAAATGTAATTCTTTTAAATGCATTCCCAATTATGTAATCCAAAAAATATTTCTTAATTTGGAAATCTATTATAGAATGAAGGTTCTAAAATGTATTTTTTTTTAATGTATTCTGGAACGTGTTTTCAAATCCAAAAATATCTTAGAGATTTCACAATTTGGAAAATGAGTTGTAGGGGTAACTTTTACGATTTTATTATAAGTTTAATGAGAGATAATTTAGGGTTTATGGATTTAATGGGAGTGCAGGAAGAAACGGTGTACTAAACTCACTCCTTCTATGAGTTTGTTTTCTGTTCTAACCCATCAAACAAAAGTCCAAACTTGTTTTACCATACCAACACCCAGAATTTACTATTTTCACCCACTCAACTTAAACATAATTATCCCACTCCATCTAAATCTAGAATTAACCAACCTTACATCATATACACATCTTAAATACACAATTAAAACTTAAAATTCTTTAATTACATTGTCTTGATCATTATAAAATTTTGTAGAATACAACTCAATCATAACATCATATTAATTGGAATAAAATTCTCCAATGATTAGTATTTTTTTTTTCTATACATCATCCTAATTATATAAATTTTAATTAGAAATTAGAATACAACATAAATAAAATGACATTAATTATTGAAATAGAATTTGATCAAATTTGCATAAATTATTGTGAACATGTGATTGATCAAATGAACTATTTTTTTTTTATGGTTGGCAATGGAACTTCTTGGTGTCCCCACTAAGTTAGGACAGGAGGAACGAGACATCATAGGCAGTTCCATCATATTATACACATTACACGTGTCTTTTTTATGGGAAATTATTATTCTTTAAGTATAATTAATATTTTTTATATTAAAAACTGAAATACTTAACAACTAATTAATTATATTATAAATTTATATAACATATTTTATAAAGATAAAAATATTTTTAAAATTTTTTAAGTAATATTTTTATACAAAATAATCACCTTGAAATTTCTAGAGACTCTATTAAGAAAAAAAAATATTTCTCCAACATTTAAAAAATCTTTCTGTGAAAGTTTGAAATATGAAAACTTAAAAAATATCGTATATAATTTTTGTAAAAAAAAAATCTCTTTAAAATTTATAACAACATTAAAATATAATTATTATATTTATTTAATTTTTATTTTAATTGTTTTTTTAAAGATTTTAGATGTTTAATATTTTTTTTTTGGTTTTTCTCTAAATTTTAAAACAAATAGGTTTAATTATATTTTAATTTTTAATAACGTTAAATATAATTATTTTATAACTTTTTAATTTTTTATTGATATGAATTAAATAAAATATTAAACACAATAATATTTATAGATATTTTTTTCTCTAAATAAAGTAAAATTGTATTAATGATTATTAAGTCAAAATTCATTTAATATCACTTTTAATAATGAATTTTTGTAAAATTCGATACTTATTTATTATTTTTAACCAATGTCTTAAGAGTACTGGTTATCAAGACCCTAAAATATATTTTAACAAATTTTCAATGGAGAATGCTAACCACTAGGGATGGCAACAGGACGGGACGGAGATGAGTTTCGCTTTTCCATACCCATTCCAGTAGAAAAAATTCATCAACATTCTCATACCCAAACCCAACGGGTATCAAATTTTTGTCTCATCCTCATCCCCATCAGGTAACGGGTATAATCTCGTACTCATACTTGTACCCGTTTTCTTACTACTTCAATATTAATTTTTATTAAATAATAAAAAATTACGGTAAAGTAATTATAATATTATTAAATATTCAATATTGATATGATGGTTGTTTCTTTGATATCAAATACTTTGAAATAAATTATAATTGTCTATATTTTAGATTAGAATAGCAAATAAAATTTCATGAGAAACAAAACATTTATTAAATTTACAAACATTAATGAAACCTAGTTGATAAAATTTAAAAATATTTTTTTTAAAATATAAAAGGAAAACAAATATTCATATTAAAATATATTTTAAATGTTTGTTTACTTAAATTGTTTAAATTTTAATGAATCTCTTTTTTATACACAAATAAAAATAAAAGTTATAATACAACACTTGATCAAAATGACGCAAAGAACAAATAATAAACATAATAATAAAATTTTGACATAAACCTTGTATCTTTTGAACTCCAATATATGTTGGATGGTGATAAAAAAATATTCATGGCAATTACATTAAATTTTTATATAATAGTAAATAAAAATTATTTATACAATTATAGGGAAAAAATTACAATATGATTGATAATAAGTTAGAAAATATAAAATAATTAGATAAAATATATCGAAATAGTATTTTACATGATGAAAATAAACAACAAATAAAAATATTAAAAAATTAATAAATGTGTGTCTTATAAACAATTAGATGAACTATTGAAATAAATCGCACAAAGGAAAATAATTGTATAATTAAAGATATGATAAGATGAAAAATACCTTAGAGATCTAAGAAAACTTTTCAAATATCAATATATATACTCAATGATCAATAAATAACAAAAAATATTTTAGCGAAGCAAAAAAGTTCTTCAAATGAAACAAAAATTAATAATAATAAATAAAGAATTTTTTTATATTACATAATAAATGAAAAGTTTATGCTATTAAACACTTACATTGAGAATATTAAACATTCTCATGTGAAAGTAAAATATACAATAAATAAAAATACTAAAAAAATAATAGAAATACTCAAATGTGAGACATAATTTTTTTTTAATTGACATACATCATTTTAACATAATTACACAAAGGTTATGCTAAATTGAAAAATATATTAAAGATATGAATGCGTTTCATGACAAACCAAATAATTAGAAGAAATAAAAAAAAGAAAATATATATATATATATATATATATATATATATATATATATAGGGTTACTTAATTAATTATGAATATTTTAATAATTTAAACGAGAACGAAGATATAGCATGGACCGAAATTATGGCGGGTATATATATATAGGGTTACTTAATTAATTATGAATATTTTAATAATTTAAACGAGAACGGAGATATAGCATGGACCGAAATTATGGCGGGGATATGTACATCCCGTATCTAATTGAAAAAGTCGAGAATTCTCCATCTCCATACCCATACCCATACCCATACCCATACCCAGTCAATGAGAGGATTCTTCGTAAAAACGGGAACGAGTTTGCGCAATACCCACGAGGGTGAGTTTATTTGTCATCTCTACTAACCACACAATTAGAAATTCTCATATTATATGAGATTTTTCTTGCAAATTTGTTAAAAAAAATTGCAAAAAAAGTCTTTTTTTCTGCCATTTAAAAAAAAAAATTGACATGTAATTCCTTCATAGGTAATAATTTCCTACAAAATTATAGAATCTGCAAGTATTTTCTGCAAAATTTGTTGCGAAAAAAAAATTTATTCAAAATATTTTGCAAGAAAATTAGTAGCAAGTTTTTGCAAATTTTTTTCTCAACAAAATTTATAAGTATTTCCTACCAAAAAATTTTCAAAATAAAATTGGTAAAAAATATAAGTTTTTTAGTAATTAGTGTCCTATAAACCTTGTTTAAGGTGTAATGAATGAACATAAAATTTTGTAAAAATTCATAAACACCTATAATATTAAATGAATCATAACTATGATAACTTTATTGATTATTGTAATTTTTACTTTATTTAAAGAAAAAAAATATCCATACAGACAATATAATATTAATTATCTTTTATTAGAAAAATAAACAATTATTAATAAGGTCAGAATTCATTTATTATTTCAGTTATCTACGAACCGATTAGCATGACCCTATATTTTATTGAAAATTTAAACGTTATACACGCAATCTCAAAAGTAATAAAAAAATGAAGTTGACTAAGTAAGTTTCAATTTTCTGGTTTCAATTATTCTAAAGTTTAACACACGTTTCTTCTTTTTTGAAAATTTAAAGTTTATAGAAAAAATATCAAGTTTACTAGTTTTTATTATTTGAAAACTGTAATTAATAAACTTTAAAATTTTAACATCTAACAAAATTTGAAAATTCTTTATTGAATAAAACAGTTAAACTAAAATTTAAATCATTTAAATTATATATTTTATAGAAAAAATAAAATTCAAAATTTTGCACAAATATGTTATTGAAATTGTGAATAGTTGATATTTAATATTTAAAAGGGATTTATTTGAATGAGGAATAATTGATATCAAATAACTAAAACCAAACGTATGAATATTAAGTATTTAAAATTATTGAAATTATTTTATTCAAATTCAAACATTTAAAAAAAATCACAATTCATTTTCAGTTAACTTAGTAATTTTCAATTTACTATCTTCATTATTGAAAAAAAAATACAGCAAAACTTCTCTTTTGAACGTTTTAGAAATCTTATAAATGCCTCATTGGAACTTTAATATATTTTATACGTCAAATTTAAATTTTAATTAATGAAAAATTAATGTTAATAATATGGATGAACGAATAGGCGTGAATAGGCGTGGCTTGATTATTTCATTATATTTTTTTAAGTAAATATTATTTTTATTTCCATAAAAGAATGATAATATTTGTTTATAAATATTAATTAAATATTATTTAAAAAAAAATTATCAAAAAATATACATATTTTCTTATTCGAATGTCAAATATTAAATAAATTATATATGTGTATAAATATTAAATAATAATATACAAATCCATTTTTATTCTCATTTTCGATTTAAAAAATTAAATATTGTCGATAATTGTATCCATACCTAATTGATCAGAGATAATTTATTATCATAGATCATATTATACCCAAAGACATTTTCATTTGTCATCATGTGAGAAAATATTTGAAATAATGAGTAATTGACATTATCAATTAATCTCAAATTTATTAACTTTATTTTGTTTAAAAAATATTATTAACTATGAAGCTTATGTTAGAGTGTTGGTATTTCTCTACGTAGAAAAATATAATTTTAAAAAACATAAAAGTAATTTTATAAAAATAAGAGTTAAAGATTTGTATAATTATTTTTAGGAGTAAAGGACTTACGCCATTATTATTTGCTAAAGGGTTAAACCTAAGTGTTATATATATATATATATAAATAGATTCTCTTGTTCATAATTATTTATTCTTAATTTACCCTTTACAATATAATTATTTATTTGTTTTTGAAGATTTAAAAATTATTTTTACATGTTTTCTATAGGTTAAAATAATATTGGTCCCAATTTTTGTCAAATTTTGTCAAATCAATCATAATTTTGTTTTTATACTCAAATAAGTCTCAATTTTCGTCAATTTTATTCAATTTAAAATCATTAATGGCTATGCACAGTTATGGCCATATGTCAATTTGTGATTTTTTATTTTAAAAAAATAATCTTTTTTATTTTTTTTTATTTTTAAAATTTGATTTTTTTAAACTTTTTTTGAATGTGTCAATTCAGCAACAATGTGTCACATGTCAGAGTCAATGTTTTATATTTAATTTGATCATATATTTGTTATTTTTGTTCAATTTTGTTTAAAATTGACAAATTTTGTCGCTAAAGAAAATGAGACCAAATTTAATTTTTATATAAAAGTTATAATGATGTGAATTTTAATATATTATATAAAAGTATTTAATAAAAAAAATGTGAATTTTAATATAAAAAATAAATTTGATTTCAATTTGGAAAGGGAGAAAATTGATTCATGTTAACAAATATTGGAACTAAATTGAATAAAAATAACAAATATATGGATCAAATTGAATATAAAACATTGACTGTAACATGCTAATGGGTTGACACGTGGACATTTAAAAAAATAAAAAAAAAACCACAAAGTGACAGGTGACAATTATGGTTCATGACCGTTAATGATTTAAACGGTGTTAACAAAAAAACCAAATTTAACAAAATTGACAAGAATTAAAACCTATTTGCGCACAAAAACAAAATTGTGATTGATTTGACAAAATTTGAGGAAATTTGGGACCAAAAAGGTATTTTAACCTTTTCTAAAAAACTATTCTAATAGTTATTTGTAATTATCTATAACTATATATAAAGAGGATTCTCTCTTTTTTGTGTATACAATTACTTGTTTCTAATTTACCCTTTATAATATAATTACTTATTTATTTTTTAAAGACTACCAATTGTTTTTGCATGTTTTCTATAAACTATTCTAATAGTTATTAGTTTTTTTATCTTTTATTCATTAATAGACATTTTCTCTTCTTTTCTCCATTTATTTTCACTTTGTTTTAATAAATATAAATTTACTCTGTATTCATTAATTGTTAAATTCTCTTATTTTCTCCATTTATTCCACTTTGTTTTTAATAAATAAATTTATTTTGTATATTATCTTAATGAAAGTACAATATTATCACTTACTAATATAATATCATATATATTTAAAAAATGCATACATACAGGCGCGATAACGCATGTGTTTACACTAATCTATAATAATATATAAACAGATATCCTCTTTTGGTTCCACATTTCATTTTTTTTTGTTTTATCCTAAATTATTATTTTAAAAATTAATTATTTTATAAATAATTTACCTATATAACCATTGTCCTAAAAACCTCTTATGACTTTAACAATTCATCGAAAACTTCTTTTGTGTAGATATTTTATTCTCCTCATTTTACATTGAACAACTATTTAAAAAATTAATTATATATTTTTTATTGATCTTAACTTAATTTATATGAAGATTAAAAAATGCAAACACACAAGCGTAACAACACCTATGTTTTGCTAGTGTATATAAAGAGGAATCCTCTTTCGTGTCTAAATTTCATAATTTAAATTTTACCCTTTACAATATCATTATTTTTAAAATTTTAAAAAGTTAACAATTATTTTTACTTGTTTTCTATAAATCTGTCTATCTTCTCTATTGTTTTTTCCTATATTGATGAAAAGTTATCTTCTCATATTTTCTCCATTCATTTTATTACATTTTAATAAATATAAATTTATTTTGTATATTAAATTAATAACATTACAATATTACAATATACTAATATAATATCATGCATATTTAAAAGATGCGTATATACATGCGTGATGCTGCAAATTATTTATTCGATCCTCATAATGGTTGATCACAAATAGGATATTTGTTCACATGTGGTGGCACTGTGGTTTTATGGCGGTATGTGAAACAAATAATAACAACAACATCGTCAAATCATGCGAAAATTTTAGCATTACATAAGGCGAGTCATAAAGGCGTTTGGTTAAGGTCTATAACATGTACGACAAACTTGTGGTTTATCGGAAAAAATGAAATCAACCACATATGAAGACAAATAGTGCATGCATTGCTCAATTGAAAGAAACACATATTAAAAGAGACAGAACAAAACATATTCTTTCAAAATTCTTTTTCACTCATGATCTTCAAATAAATGATGACGGAGAGATCCAAAAGATTCGATTTGCCAACGAGAATTTCTGAGTAATTGATTCATAAGATTGGACTTCATCATCTTAATTATGTAAGTTTACATGATGGGAGAAATAAAAGATGTAAAGAACAATATTATATAGAATAATGTACTTTTTTACCTTCACTACGTTTTTATCCCAAAGTTTTTTTTTTCTAATAGGGAGACACATTTTCTTATCAATAGACACCCAAAAGGAAATTATTAATATTATGAATTAATGGTCATCCATTGATCTGGTACAATTACTCATATGATTTATATGATTAATATTTATAAGATACAACAAAAAATTGCTCCCTGTTCTCTCATCTTCTATTCTTCATTGACTTCTCTTTGTTCTTAGCTTTATTTATAACAAAAAAAAAATCTTAATATCTTATATAAATGTATTAATTATCTATTAATATCAATTTTTCTTCGATAATATTGTGATATTATAAATGAGTGAGAGTTTTAGTTTAAAATTTATATTAACCACTGGGAGTTACAACAACTTCACAAAAATACGAAAAAAATCATTAAATATCTTATAAAATTTAAATTTTATAACAGTGGTTAATGTTAAATAGAGTTGAATTTAATTCTCTTTATTGTATTTAGTGAAAAAATTTATTGTTGACATTAATATTATTTAAAATTTATAATTAATGTTAATTATTTATAATTTGATATTATAAATTAATGTTATTTATTATATAAATTTATTACAACTCAATAATTAATACTAATTTATTAGCTGAGATATCATATATTTGTTTCAGAAATATTGTGATTGAAATCTGAAATACTATATGTTATAATAGTAACTATACTTTTAGTAATAATAATATACTATTTCAGAAATAATTAGTCTTTGAAAAATGGTATTTGATATTTATTATTTTATATTATTTAATTCTTAATTTTTTTTAAGGATACATAATCGTGAGTATAATAAGTATTTATATTTTTTAATATAATGAGAAAAAAAAATCATTCTTAATACAAAAATTTAATTTCGTTAATTTTATTTGAACTCCGTTGATTATTAAAATAATTGAATAAATGTTTGAACTTTAATAATTATGTTTGTTAATTAAAGAAAAATAAATTAGTATTAATATGTAATTTTCATTAAAGAATTCACTAAAATTTTTAAATTTACAAAGGTGAAAGACTCCATTCACATACAATGCTATTTTTTTTTTAATAAAAACACATTATATTTAAACAAAACTAATGAAATTAAACTTTTTGTGTTAAAATTGTAATTCTTTTATTGCACTAAAAGAAAAATATATTAGTAATTATTAATCTAAACCAATACTTTACTTTTTAAAATATATAAATACTATAATAATAACATAAAATATTAAAGTGTTAAATATACTTTTGGTTTCTAAATTATTATAAAAAAAGTGTGTTCAACCTCTAAATTCAATTATAAAGGATTCTATCCATGCATCTTATAAAAGTTAGATAAAACATTATCAACACAAATTATAAGACTAATATCAAAAAATAAAACTAATATATTTAAGAATAAATATAAATACTATTTAAAATGAATTTTGATTTTATACCAAATGTGTAAAAATTATTAACTATAAACACACACAATTCTCAATAGGTAATTTTAAATATTGGGTGACAGCATACAATTTTTAATTTATGCAACTTGGGTTTAGATGTATTGGTGTGTATGATAAGGTTGTGGTGAATCATAATCACCTTATTCAAAAAATCCAACAACCCTCTTAAGGAAAGCATTGGATTTGATTTTAAGTAGTCATAGATTTCAATTTATATATACGAATAAAAATAGATAGATTTTAAGATTAGAAAGAACTATAGGAGATCAAATCCCCAACATTTAGAATTATAATATAAGTTAATAAGGTGAAATATGATTTTGTGCTTCAACTTTTCGTGAAAATTAAAATTAATTCTTCTTAACAAATTTTGAACCAATTTAGTTTTTCAATTCTTTAAATGTGTGAATTTAGTTATTTTAATCAAATTTGTAAAGTTTAGTTGGTGTTTGAAATGTGTTTTTTAGCTAACATTGAAACAAACATGTGTCAAACGAGATAAATAAAGTAAAATAATATGATGAGATGTGTTTGAAACGTCAAATAAACTTGATAAAATTTGGTTTAAATGACTAAATTTATGTATTTATAATATTGAGAGACTAAATTGGTTAAAATTTATAAGAGGGATTAATTTCAATTTTCACTAAAAACTTAAAAACAAAAATATATTTAATTTTATAAAATAAAATAAAAATTAGGATTAGATTGAATATATGAAATGAATTTGGTATGTTATTGGGAAGGAAGATGATAAATCTTGAAATCTAAGAGAACCATTGACAATGGAACCATGTGTTGATGAGAACAACCTATCTCATACCTCTTCATATTAAAGCTCCTTTTTCTTAATTAAATATTTTTCCTCACCTAGTTAAAGAAATAATTCAAGTCCACCAATAATAATAATATTAATAATATTAGTTTTAATAATTATAATAATCCAAACTCAACCATGATGTAGTTAAATACTAACCAAGGTTAGTGGTTCCCCCAAAGGCTCCTATATAACAAGAGGATGATGCTGTGGATGCAAGCAACTTCACCCTCATCAGAAAACCCTATTAAATCCCTATTTTTTTTTTCAGATTTATGAAAATGGAACTTGTAAATTCTCCCAAAAGAAATTGAAATAGAAAAGGGGGAAAATGGAAAATGAATGAATAGCCACATAGTTTAGGCAAAGGTCAAGGAAGTCACAACACAAAGACTCATCATAGGGTCCATCGAAACCCTGTCTCTAATAACTGGTACGTCTCTCTCTTTTTTCTTTTTTACTTCCAATGAAAATTCAGATATTGAAGAAGAGGGTCTGCGTCTGTTGAAAACTTGAATTTTAGCCCCGAACCCCATTTCTCTCACACACCCACTTTCTCTCTCTGCAATTAACATCACTGTAGAGAGAGAAAGAAAGCGCGGGACAATGAAAACATTTCCTCCTCACACACAAAGGTGGTAGACCAAACAAGCCCTAGATTGTATCAGATCCTCACCCTTTTCCATTTTCCCGCCAAAATCTACTTTTGACCCCGACCCGGATTCTCAATCGGTGCCAATTTCACAACCCTTGAAACTGTTTTCATCGATTTATCGAAAAAAAAAGAAAATCTAAAAAAAAAATACCTGTTTTAAAAATTTGAAAAAAATGGGTCATTGCGAGTGGGATTATATGTTTCTAGGGTTTGAATTCGATGTCCATGGCAGGGCGGTTGCAGTTCGACGGCGGTGTTCGCGGAGAAGATAGTGGTGGCATTGTGGGAGGCTCGAACGACGATTCTTTGTGCTGTTTCGAGAGGTTGTTTGCGGAGTTCTTTAGTGAGATCTGTGCGTTTAATTGCGTTTTGCATTATCCTCCAATGCTGTCTGATGGGCAGGACGTGGATTTGTATAGGTTGTTTTTGGTGGTGAGAGGGAAGGGTGGATACGATGCCGTTTGCAATGGGAAGTTGTGGGATTCGGTTGGGGAGGAGTCTGGGATGGGAGTGAGTGTCGGGTCCTCTGTTGAGTTGGTTTACAGTAGGTACTTGAGTGCTTTGGATTCATGGATGAAGAAAGTTGCTGAGAGTAAGGTGTCTCCGGAGTTTGGTGTGGTGGATAACAGGGATAAGTTTGGGAGGCGGTTAATGGAGTTGCAGGCTGAGGTGGAAGGGTTGTTTTCCGGTTGTGGCGATGAGAGGGTGGTTTTGGCCGGGGAGGATGTCGAGGGTGGTATGGATGAAGATGATCACAACTTAGATGGGAGGGAGTTATCCAGTGATAATGGGGTGAAAGGTAGTGGTGATGAAGGAGGTGAACATAGACAATGTTCTGATTCGGAGATGCCGGACCATGACATGGATGAAGGGGTTCTTGGAAACTCGGATAAGGGAAATGATTTGATGGGAGGGAAGGAAGGGTTTGATGGAGGGAAAATGCCTGAAGAGCAGGCTGTGGATGTATCAGATGGGGCTAACAACAGTGGGACTGGAGTGGTGAGTGGAGGCGAGAAGTGTGACGACAGTGATGATAAGGGCTTGGTGTTGGATGCATCTGGTGGTAATAGTGATGGTGATAGTTCTGGTCACAAGAGGAAGAGAGAGGGGTCTGTGTTGGATTCATCTAGTGATGATAGTGATAATAGTCCTAGTCGTAAGAGAATGCGAGAGTCTGCAATGGATATGCTGAACTGGGTTACTGGTGTTGCAAAGAATCCTGGTGATCCTGAAGTTGGTTCAATACCTGAAAAGTCAAAGTGGAAGTCTTATACTAGTCAGGAGGTGTGGAAGCAGGTGCTGTTGTTTCGGGAAGGTGCTTTTTACAGAAGAGGTTCTGAGCATAGCAATGAACAACGTAGTTGGCAGGTAATTTGAAATTATAAAATTAGCTAACTTTAAATTGCTTTGTAAATGAACTTGTTTCTACTACATGCTTAAACATTAATAATCTCAAAATGAGTATGTCTGATAAAAGTTTTTCTATATTTGTACATATTTTTCATTATGTTTATCTTTCTTACATTCTTTTTGTGTGAAACTTATTTGTTGACTAATCAAGCACACCTGGCTTTTCCTTTCCTCAAGTGTATTTGTTCATGAATGTGTAATAATCTTTGTTTGCACTGGTTACTTTGAACTTCGTTATTCTTTTGATCCCTACTTTTATTGTCAGCTTCCTTACCCTTTTTATTTGGGGGAAATAAATATTTTGTTTGCCATGCAGATCACCGATGAAGTATGAACTATAATGTTGGACTGCATAACATTGTTTTTGTGCTGAAACTGTATATTCATATCATTAGTCTTGTTTGTTTTGAGCTTGTGCATGCATCTGTGGATGTCAAACTAAAGTTAACTCTTCACTGATGATTTTACAATTCTAGATAAACAGAATATGCCAACACTCTATCAAACAGTTTTTTGGGTAGATTTGTCAAATTAACATAAAATTACATAAACTCTTGAGTTAGTAGGGAGACAACGAGTTTGAAATCAAATGTAAGTTTCCTCCCATTTACTCTAAATGACAAAGTTTTATCGTGACTCGAATGATTTGAAGAATTAAACTGCTTTGTAAAAGTTCTCTTTAATAGCTTGTATTTTTATTAATTTATATATAATTTGGTTATTTATATAATTTAATATTTTTTATTACTATGTGCTAATAAAATTTTCTTTTTGTAATTCTATATTTTGCTTTATTATGAAGTTGAAAATTAAGTATTATTGTTCTATTAGTATTTTGTTCAGCTTAGTTGTCAGTAATAGATTTTTTAATATTATTTTTTCTATTACCTAAACTCTTAGGAGTTTCCGAGTCATTTTTAGAAGTTGAATTTACGTAAACTATAGACTTTACTTATCTATCTGTAAATTATGGTGTGAATAAATTCTATTTTCATATCTTCCATATTTTAAATACTCGGATTATTGTGTCATTTTTGCATGGAAATCAAATCTATTGACATAGACTCTTTCTTCTATAATCTATAATATATATGAAAAGGGGCTCAATAAACAAGGAAGAAAAACTTTGTATATGTGTACTATTAATCTTGAAAGTAAGTGTGTTTTTGGATTAATAAAGTTGTTGGGGGCTACTTTGATTACTTAGACATGGGTAACTTGTGTATTTGTGCCTCCATAATGGAGGATATACACCAAATTGCATATTAAAAATAAAACTATAAAAGCAGAGATCAGTTGAAGTTAGTTTATATAATAAGTGTCAAGTATATAATTACCATCTATAGACAAGTTCTTGGTTTAGTTGAATGCTTTTGGATAATAAATGTCTTGTTCTTTTTAATAGCTTGTTCCGTAGATTCTCGAATCTTTGTCCTAATGCTGCCATTTTATATATTCGAGTAAACAAATTTCATATTCTTTTGATATCATACTCAAGCCTAATGTCATTTTATAGAATCAGAAGATGCACCCTTGCTTGTATGAAGATCAAGTTGTGACAAACTACAATCTCAGAGACAGGTTGAAATGTGACAAGAAGCTACAATCATTGCGAAGCTCTTCTGATTCATCTTTGGGAACTGAGAACAGAACACCAAGTTCTCACACTGAAGGTCAATCTGAGTTGCTTGATTCCTCAGACGCAAATTCAGGTCTTGACAAATGTTCAACAGTACGCATTCCTCTGGGGACAAATCATCAAGCCGAACTACCAGAATGGACTGGTGTGACTTCTGAAAGTGATTCTAAGTGGTTAGGGACTCGAATATGGCCACAGCAAATAGTAAATACAGGACTTATTGAAAGGGACCCCATAGGAAAGGGGAGACAAGGTTCATGTGGCTGCTCAGAAGAAGGTTCTATTGAGTGTGTAAGATTCCACATTTCAGAGAAAAGGGCCAAAGTTCAGCTGGAATTGGGTGATGCATTTTATGACTGGGACTTTGATCGGGTTGGTGAAGATGTTAGACTAATGTGGACAAAAGAAGAAGAGAAAAAATTTGAGGATGTGGTTCGGTCAAACCCTCCATCACTTGAGAAATATTACTGGGACTATATTTTTAGGGCATTTCCTGATAAAAGCAGGGCAGATTTAGTTAGCTACTACTTCAATGTCTTTATGTTGCAGCGCAGAGGATACCAGAATAGGCACACTCCCGATGACATTGATAGTGATGACAATGACGACGAAGCTGGACCATTGAGGAATGTTTTTGGACATCAGATGCAGAGTTCGCGAGGCTCCATCTTGTTAACCCCCAAAAAGTCACATAAAAAGGGAAAATAGCTGGTGAATGTTTGTAAAAATGTTAGGAGCATTGTCAAGGATGCAAAATTTTACAAATTTGTGCATGTTTACCTGCACTCAACATCTAAGGATCTTTCTCTCCTTGTTTGGAAGGTAAATCATTGGTTGAGAAGTAGAACTTTGGAGCTTAAATATTGGTTGTGGAGGGTTCAATTTAAAAGAGATGGTGTATTTGGTGGTGGAAGTGGGAAAATTTTGGACAAGCTTAGAAGTTGATTACAAATCACATGCTTCCGATTTTGAGCTGCATCTTCTTTTGTCTGTCCAGAGATGATACATGGCTACTGCACATTTTTTTTTTCTTAAAAAGAGTTGGTTTTGACTACAAGGGTTACTTGAAACAGAAGTCTTAGGGAATATAGGTCCACATTTTACTGTAGAGGGTCATGAACAAATACGCCAAAGTGCAATTCAACTTGTAGCTTCCATTTGATGCAACTTTATATTTTGTTTTGATGCTTCTTCCTTTTCTCAAAGTGGTATAGAATTTGTTTTGGCAAGATAGTCTCATTTTGGTGCCTTTCAATGTTCTTTTTATGCTAAGTAACTTCTCTTCTGTTCTATTCATACTATACCAAATTACATCATCTCCACATTTCAGAGATTGTACTTTGTTCTGCTTTCTTTTTAAATACTTGTATGGATTTATTTACTTTGTCGTATTCTGTTGTTTTTTTGGTATATCTGTCGTCGTTTTCGATTGTTACCCATGATTGTTTTTATTGTTACTTTTATTTTGTTGGCCTTGAAGATGTACTGAGGGATGACAATTGGTGAAGTAGATAATCCTATCCGATTCGCAAGAGAAATCCTACTTGTTACTTGTTTCATTCCTTGAACATCCATTTAAAAGATATCTTTGAGTTTTTTAAGAATATGTTATATAATGTTGGAAGTTCCCTATTGTCGTGAGGCAGAGTGAGACAGAGTTGAGTTAGACTTAAATTTATTTTTTAATATGGTATTAGAATCATAATTAAAAAATATATTCTGACGAGATTTCTTACACATATCGTTTCACCTGTTATCAAACTGTTAACGAATTATCTATTTTTAATATCACACATAAAATGTATATACTTCGACATAAAAGAATATGTTAGAAGTTTTACATTGACTAAAAATAAGGTGCAAACTTAATCTTATCAATGTTATAAAATTAAATTAAACTTAAATTTATTCATATATATATATATATTTAAAATAAAATTGAAAAATATAAATTAAATTTTAATTTTAATTAAATTTAACTTAATAAAATCTAAATTAAATTTTAATATTTTACTAGTAATACATTGTACGACTAATATATAATATTTATATCTGACTTTTTATAAACAGTACTATCCATTATCTATTATCTGCATATATCTAATTGAGGTATCTAATTGAAATATCTATATTTTACTCAGATTTTTATTTGAGAATATCTGTAGAGATGAATATTTTTCTCATTTCTATAATTATGGATGTTGAACTCCTACTTGGATTACCGACCGCATAGTATTCGTAATCATGCAAATTTATTTTACCATTTTTAAATGTTGTTCTTTTTATTTCAATTTTTGTATCCAACTCTATTAAGGATAAAATTTATGTTTAATATTTTTCAAATAGTTCTGTCCTTAAGTGCAATTATAGCTAATGCATATTTGCGCTTGAGTGATCGCAAAAATTATCTTGTTTGCCATTAGATTTTTTCTTAGATTTGTGATTGGTTTTGAAACTGAACTCGTAAAAAATAAAGAGTGCAAAAAAATTGTTTAAAATAATTAAATAATAAATTAATTCAATAAAATATAATGAAAAATTAAAATATTACAATAAAATACTCTAATATTAATATTATTACTATTAATTAACTATTTATTACTGGAATAAAATTGGAAAATAAATGCTTCATTAACATTCAAAGTTTAAAGTTAAATTCGGAACATTAAATAAATGAAATCAAATAACTTGAATGATTAAGGTTAATTTATTAATTGTCATTATATAATGAAGTTACTATATACATATGTGTGATGGAGGTGAATGATATTTTATAAGCCTTCAGATTCCTTTCATTTTCCTTACAGCTGGAAAATGTTTGCAGAAGACAACAGTTAAGCATACTAAAACCAAGCATTTTAAACAATACAATGTTAATATAATGATGTATAATAATTAATAACAGATAGATTTTGGTAAACATTATATATATATATATATATATATATATATATATATATATATATATATATATTTTTTTTTTTTTTTTT
>Ga0214542_1007954_pt1 | contig 18020 bp, 6 predicted proteins | sample CNSS1metaG_FD_160096 | JGI IMG/M metagenome (GOLD analysis project Ga0214542, IMG submission 160096) | Root nodule microbial communities from cowpea collected in UCLA plant growth center, Los Angeles, California, USA - CNSS1 | ecosystem: Host-associated > Plants > Roots > Nodule | place: USA...
TTATATATTTTTTCTTTTATTTTATTTCAAGTTTTAGATTTTTGACACATCCATCTATAATTTATAACTGATTCGCAATAATTTTATTAGTATATCCCTCTCAATTTAAAAACATTAGATTTTTATTTATTAAATAAATAAATCATTCCATTTTTTATGAAAAAGGTATCTCTCATGTTATAATTATAATTGTTTGGAAGTGATGTTTTTTTATTTTCTTTTACACTTTTAAAATTGATCTATGTTCAAAAGCATGCTAAATATATACTACTATGTAAAGTTACTATTATTGGTAAAGGTTATATATTTAGAAAAAAAACTTTTTTTTTTCTGAAATTAGAAAATAAATAGACGAATGCAATTAAGCCTATCATTCCATATTTAAATTTTCTTTATTGTATGAGCATAAAAAAACTATCAAAAGAAACCATTTTCGTAATGAACATTTGTAATAACATCATCCATCATCACAAATTGTAACGAACTCCATAATAACATCATAAAATTTTCCATAAGATTTGGATCATAAATATTTATGATAAATTTTATAATGAAACTAGTTCGTTGTTAAGTACTTCATTACACACACAAAAATTATGTTATGTCAATGACAAAAATTTGTGACGATAGTATTCTATCGATAAATATTCGTTACAAATATTTTACAAAATATTCATTGATTCATTGATTTCTTCTACCACATAATTTATGTCAAGCACATTGAGAGTGATTTGTTTTTAAATATTTTACATTGTCATGGACATCAAAGGAAGGAAAAATAATACACCTATAAAAGATTTAGAAGCCCATTTAGTCGAAAGGATTTGGAATTAAAACTTGATAATAATGACAATGTTGTTAAATATATGTAAATGAACACAATCAATTGAACATAAAATATATTACAAGCCGATCGAACTTGTAGTTTACTAATTTTCTGAAGTGCATAACATAACACACTCAAATATAAAGCAATTCATACAAAATTAGGTGAACAAAAAACATTAGCAAGATATTTAAAGTACACGTCCACTAAAAACAATTTCTAGGTTCTTCCAAGTCTCCTCTTTCTCTTCTCTTTTGGTGTTTCTGTTAATTAACTGATTGAGACATTTGTTAAAGGTGCTCTGATGCTAAAGTCAGTTCGATCAATCCGTAAAAACAATTAGTGCAGCAGTTAAAGCGAGATGAAAAGTCCTACCAATTATACTTTTGACTTCTATTTATAATTTTCTTCATGGACTTTTGATTAAGGTCGGTCAAATCATGGTACAATGATCTTTAATCCTGATATTAACCTGCTTATGTTAAGTAGATGATTAACTGGCTTCAGATAAGTCGATCGATTTCTAACAATTGGATTAGTCGGTATGACTGACTAACTCATATAGTATACAAGATATAACATTTTGTAAGTTCAATAAATTACAAATGGATATTTAATAAGGAATATATATATATATATATATATATATAATCAATTAGTTAGGCATAGTTGGGTAATGAATAAGTAAGTAACAATTAAATTTGTACCTTGCATCATTTTAGACATGGTTTTTTATTTTCATCCATTTTTCAATTCTCTTTACTTACTTGCCTTCCCCTTTCCGTATCTTTAACATTGACTTTAAAAGATATATTATACCCCTGTATCTAATATGCGTCTATTCACAATTAAATGCATTGTATTAAGGGTGCTTCTATCAATATCTGAGAGTTCAGGAAACAATCTCGTGAAAAAATTTCGTCATTCTCTTCCAAAACCAAAGTCTAGTATGAAAGGAAATCAAGTTGGAATTTGAACATATTGGGTCAACATTGGAGGATACACCCTATCGGGGTTTTTTGGAAGTGATATTGCGAAGATTAATATTAGTGAGTCGTAAGTAAATTTATATAAAAAAATAGACATTAATTTCTACTTTTAATGGATGAATTTCTAAGAAAGTACTATTTAAGTAATCAATTTTCAAGAAAGATAAGAAAGATTTGGAACGATTTTGATAGAGTGCGAAATAACTTAATAAAAGTAGCAAAACATAAAGTTTTGTGTGATTTTTGATGAAATAAAGTTATTTGTGTTTCCTTCATTGTTGAATTAAGCATGCGCGCAATGGTGTATTTAGATTTGTCAACGCCAAGAATGGATGCTTGATTGATTAGTGCCGTGGCATTCGGGTCACAATGCATTTGCTCACACTATTGCTAAGGAAACATTCAAATATTCAAATTCTCACTAAGTAATGCGTAGAAAAACCTGAACCAACGAATCAATCTATGGTTGTTCCTGCGTTTTCTCTGCCCTAGTTTTTTAATTTTCTCAACTCATGTGACCACACCGTTTCCATTACCCATCTATCTACTCAGTCACGAGTCCCATGATCAATAATTAAGCACTTGTACAATTTCTTCAATTTTACGGACTATATTGCTGATCATTGTCTATTTAAAACCGTGGTTAATATGTATAAATCTTGTTAAAAAAAATTAATTAGGATAATAGTAGAATTTTATTAACAATCCATGTGGATGTTTATTAATGATAGAAATCTTATTTGTTATTTCTTAATGAATTTTAATAGACAAAAATATTGATTTATGAGTAAGTAGATAGAGTTGTGTTGTGTGCATGCATGATGATAATTGATACAGGTTCTGTGGGTCCAAACTCCAAAGGCTAGTAGGCTACATATATATGGCTATGTGATAGATATGTTATGCTATTTCAAGGAAAAGTAGAAGTGCCGTTCATTTTTCACCTGAAAGATCTGCTCTTCAAGATCTTACTGCATGCCCTTTTTAAGTACCTTTTACTTTTCATATATTATATAAATAATGTCCCAACTTTTTTTCATTAAATTAAAAATAATTAAAAATATTAATTTTATTTTGTAATATATTACTATAATTTAAATGATCATTCATTTTCAATCATTAGTTATAATAAAACTTTTTAGCATATAAATATAATAAATTTTTAATTATTTGATTAAATATATTAAGAACTTAAAAAATATTTACATAATTAAATATACTTTTAATATATATATATATATATATATATATATATATATATATATTTTTTTTTTTTCACCTAATTTTTTTTTTTTTATTTATATTTTTAAAATGTGCTATTATATATATATATATATATATATATATATATATATATTTTAAAGGGATCGAACATCTTATAAGTGTTTTAATATAATTTTTTATTGATAAAATATATATACACAATTAGCTAATTCGATCCATCCAATTTTAACATGTTAAAATAGGTTAGACCGATCTATTTTGTCATTCTCACATAAATAATCTCTTTAGTTTTAATTTATAAGAATATTTTTTTTGTTATATTCATCTTTCCAAATGATTAAACTCATATTGTATCGGTGTGAAGAATAAGAATATTATAACAGGATATTATGTAGATTCTTGAAGACATGATGTGATAAATTGCGTGAAGACAGTTTTGTAAATATTGGAAATCATATTACATTGGTTGTGAAGTCCAATCGATTTAATATCCCTTAAAAATTAAAATAAAAAATAAAAAACATATTAATATGCTATTTTTTAATAGAATCAAACATGATATTGTGTCGGTTGTTCACTAGAACCGATGTACCTTTTAATGCATTCGATCCCTCTTCCTTTTCATTTCCATAACTGTTCATCCTCTTTCGCGCCCTCATCTTTTCTTCTCCATTCTCGCATCTTTGCCCTTGTTGTTTCCATTCTCTTTTCTAGAACCTCCATTCTTATGCCTTTCTCCTTTTTGTTTCCTCTCTTCATAAGAACCTCCGCTAGGCCATGCGTTTTGGCCCTCCATTCTCACCCTAACTCTCACTTGTCGCACTTGCATTTCAAGAAGAACAAAGCTCTTGCCATAGTCGAAAAGCTTTGTTCCCACTATTGAGAAAAGCTTTGTTGGTTTCCTATCTTTCCGTAAGTTTCACTATGGTCGCCCTTTAACTTTGAGAACCCTTTACATCGTGTCGCCATTGTGCGGAGGAGGTGTTGCAGCTATCCTACGAAGGAGGTATCATCCCTCCCGAGCGAATGAGGTCTCCATTCTCTCCTTGGAAGAACTTCTCTCTCACCACCGGTACAATCATCGTCGCATGCAAGGAGCACCCTCCCTGTGCCGCTATTGAGAAGACTCCATCTTCCGACGCTCGTTTCATTTTCATCCTCTCCCTCATTGCACTCATCTCACCGCCTCAGGCTCTCCACACCTTGTTGCTATTGTTGTGTTGCAAAGGAGATTTCACAACACCCTAGCCGTTGCCGACTTCATGTTGAACCCTGTTAGGAACAAGGCCATAAAGAAAAGAATAAAGGAGAGAAAAATAGACACAGAGAATTTAACGTGGTTCGGCGTACAATGTGTATGCCTACGTCCACGACTACACTAGAAAGCAAGGGCGGAACTATGTGGTGACACAGGGGAGCCACGGCTCCCCCAATTTTTTTATTTATTTATATATATATATATATATATATATTTATATATTTATATATTTATATATTTTTAAAATTATATTTATATATTATTTATATTAAATTTATATTATGAAAAATTATAATAAAAGAGAAAATAAAAAAAATTAATGGAGACATTGATTTATAAAAGATATTAGGGTTTTTTTTTCTGACTATAAGATCTTCTCCCCACCATATAAATTGTCATGAAAGTGTGTAAAGAGAAATAAATACAAAGAGATAGAGTGGGAAATAAAGGTTGAGAAACACATAGATTGAGATTGAAGTATACATTCTTCCATGATCTCTTACATATGAAGGTTAATATCTTATTATGAGTTATGTATGTTAAATTTATGATTCTTTTTAGGATATTTCTCTCAAATTAAGTTTATCCCAAATTAATATAAACCCAAATTATGATTCTAGGGATTCTTTTATGAAATTGGTATGAATCCTAATTATAATTTTTTCCAAATTATTATAACCCTTAATTATGAAATTTAGGGATTTTGTGTTTTTCGCTGTCTATGGTAGATTTTTTTTTTTAACTTTAGAATTTATATAGTGTTGCTTATTTAATTAAGTGGTATGAGTTTTGTTATGTTTTGCAATGTGATAATTGTGATTTGTGAATATAAATTTTATTTTTTCTAGATAGGCGAGATGTGATAAATTTATATTAGAAAGATTATGATAAAAATAAAAAAAATTGATTTTTTTTAAAGAGGAATGTTTGTGATAAAGATGAAAAAAAATGCATTTACGTTAATTAAACTTGAGAAATCTCATGACAACCAAGAATTCAAGACAATAAAAAACAAATCTCTAAAGTTCTTAGAATTACATATAATGAATTTAAAAATTCATTAGAATGCGATCCGAGAAAAACTGCCTCAAGTTTAACAATATCACCAAATCAAATTGATGAGGTACGAAAGGCTTATCTAAAATGGTATTCACGGTTCGGTATCACGATATAATAGTGAATGATAGTAATTTTTTTTTTTGAATTCCACTATTATGTGTGTTTGTTTTAAGTAGAGGAAATGAAGAAAAAAGATGAAAAGCTTTTTTTCTAACTAAAAAAAATTATACTTAACAAATCTAATTTGGCACCCCTACAATTTTTGTCCAAGTTCCGCCACTAAGTATAAGTGCAATTGAAAGTGCAGAATGCAATCTGATATAGCTATGGTGAAAGAGATTTGTTGCATACAGAATTATGTTGGGTCATGGTAAAAATGAGAATGCAAATAGGGACCTAGCTACACTATGATAGCAACATCATTACAGAGCCATATCACAATAGTAAAACATGACACTAGTGTCATTTTATACCTAAATAGTGGTTGTTACATGTTCTGAGTTTTTAGTGTAAAAATTCAATCAGTGATTGTGTAACTATAAATAGTTTCTATACACTGCAGCAACATCTCAAATAGGGATCCTGTAATTTGCAGTGGTTGTTATATATTTTGTATGTCTATTAAGTTATAAACTTAGTAAATTAGGTAGAATTATTAATATTGGTTATAAATTGAATTGATGTGTGGTGGTGTAGGCGTGAGTAACAGGGCAAAATTATGGTGTGGATGCTTGAATTAAAGAAACAATTGGGATGGTTGGTGATGGTGTGAGTAATAGGGCAAGAGGTGAAACTTGACCATTAAAGAAAGGATTGGGATGGTTGGTGATGGTGTTAAAGGAGAGAAGAAAAGCTGATGAAATCATGACCACCCTAATTCACTCCAATCATACACCATAACCTGCTCTTACTAATAACATTAGTATTAGTATTAGGGTGGTCATCTATCAATCAACCAAATTCAATGAAAATTGGAATTTAAAAAAAATAAGATTTAATTCAATGCTAAGGTTTGAAATCACCCATGTTGTAGATACATTGTGTGGTTAATTCTGTTTTCACACACACACACACACTCTCTCTCTACATGGGTTGAAGGCTCACTTGAACGATCCTCTAAGAGGAACATGACCATGACATTATAGACAACAACTAAAACTATGTATACAAGTCCTAATTGACTAAAAATAACTAAAGTATTAATCAAAAACTGATTCCTACATAAAATTCTAAAAATCACTATTCAAACTTTACAAACTCCGCTAGAATGGTCAACAATTTGCAAATGTAGTAAAATAACTTAAGGAGTTGTAAAGAAAATATCCCAACAAGTTTAAAATTATAAAATATACCTCAGAAAAGACTCAAATTACAAAAACAACCCAAAACTCAAAATATAACACCCTATAACCTAAAACTAGTTACTAAAATAGGCTAAAATTGTCAAATATGAAAACTGCACTAATCTAATTATTTGAACTACTAAACCACTGTCTATACAAGTTTTCAATGCTACAACAAACATAAAAATCAAGTCAAAATTCGAAATTAATAAGAAAAATAAAATTTGACTACTTAGAACCTTAAACTAGCAAGTAAAACTAACACTAGTTCTAACGATACGCTACAATGACTACAAATTAATACATAAGCTACCTAAACAACAAACTGTGTTTCCAAACAAATTGTCGATCATAAAAGAGTGCTAGTAAGTAGGCTAACTACTATGAAATCAAATGTTCCACCAATAATTTTTTCTGTTTTAGAAAACACCAATCATCAAACACATCCTTAGATTTTTTTTCTTTTCAAACAAAATCTGTATGGTAATAATAAACCAAGGACTTTTGAAGTAAAGTCATGAGTGAACAACATAAAAGCACAACTTCACAGATAAACACAATCAAACTACAAAGAAAGAAAAAAAAATTAGACATAAAAATGGGGTAAAAGTGTATGGTCCAGTGTCTAATTCAAAAAGAAACAAAATTTGAAGAAAGGAAGTGTAGTAATTGATTTAAGACTCATTCACTGCTGCTATGTGCATGAAAGGGTCGCCAAGCAAAAATTAAAAATTTGCTACCATTTTAAATTGGACAATTAGAGGTTGAATTCACATTGATTTATTGCTACCAATCCTAATCTATATCTCGGAGGCTAGCCAGAAAACTTTAAAAGCATACTTAAACATCACAACCTTCAAATTGGTCAATTATCTCTGGCAAATTAAGTTCCCAATAATGAAGAAAAGCAAGTACGTGAAAAAGCTTGCGTTTCTTCTCCGTCTCACTTTCATGCTCACTACAATTCAGATTATAAAGGTGTTTTGTTGCACGAGAATAACACAATTCAATTCAATTAAAACAAATTCTACCTTAAATCAATTAAACCAAAGTAGTAACGTAGATAGGCAGGCTAAAGCAAATCCATAACATAGATATCACTTACTTGTTAGTGAGGCAGTGAAGGCGGAACCCTCGACGGCCACCAAAGCTTTACCCATGATGGCAAGCTTCTACCACCAACGCCGGCAAGGTTTACCCACAACGGTGGAACAGGTGCATCACGCCCAAGGCGTGAACCTCACGGCAGACGACAGTGGAAGGCAGAGATGGAGCGATTCGGTCACGGTTGACTGTGGAGATGTCATGGCAACGTCAATGGTTCGGTTGAAGTGGGTGGATAGTGGCTGATCAAAAACGAAAACGAAGTGGGTGGACGATGGGAAATGAAATTGGGAAGGGGGAAACCAATTTTGAAATCTAATTTCATGGAAGACCTTACCGACGGCCCGTATCTATCGACTAGTCTATTGATCAACTAATTAAATAATTTCATCACTAACATTATCGACAGATAAATTCCCTCCGTAAAACCAACAATGACGTTCGTCGGTAATTTCGTTGGTAACTACCACAATAATCTTATCTCTAACCTTATCGACGGTAAACTCAACAATTCAATTCGTCGGTAATTCCATCGGTAATTATCAATTTTCTTGTAGTGTTAATTTTTATCTCAATTTAGTCCCAATTTATGTAAAAATTATGCAATTTCGCCCCCCTCCAAATTGAAACAAAAATTAACTTTTATATAAATGTTATACAAATATTTTTATTAAATTTGATTTTTTTATTCAAATTGATATTTTTATTATATATTTTCAACATTCAATTTTACTTAAAATTGTTTTCAAATTTTAAATTTATTTGTTTTTTATTGTTACCTAAAGTAGTTAATTTTTTATTAAATTTATATAATTTTTATTTTTACACCAACTGAAACATTTGTATAGAAATTATTGAATTTTACACATTTTAAAAAATACAATTATTTAAAATATAAATTCAAAGAAAAAAATAATATTATAGCATGATGTAATAAAATGTCAATATAATTTATGAATTTTCTTTTGTTATTAGCATTATTTTTTATTAACAACTTTAAAACAATTTTAAATAAAGTTCAATGTAAAATATAAATTTAAATAAACTTAATCTTGTTAAAAATATTTACTTGAAATATCAATTTTGATAGAAATATTTGTGTAGAATTATGTAGAAATTAAATTTGGTTTCAATTTGCAGAGGGACAAAATTGCTCAATTTTTACAAAAATTGAGACTAAATTGAGACAAAAATTAAAATACTGGGACCAAATTGAGAATAGGGAAATGACACCTGGCATAATAGTAACACGTGACACTTTCACTGCCACGTGGCACAATGTCAGCTTGACACGTGACAAATTTTTAATTTTTAAAAAAAAATAAAAAAACATTCAAAAAAAATTCAAAAAATCCAAGAACTAACATGTGACACCCGATTTAACGTCGTTACTGCACCACTACCGGAAAGGACTTTATTACATCAAATTTCCCAAAATAGGGACCAAATTGAGATAAAAAAAATAGAGAAACCAAATTTATTTTTGCTACGAAAATAGGGACCAAAGGTGTAATTTAACCTAATAGATAAATATATCCATAAATAAAGGTAGATAATTCAAATTTGTGCATTATGTCAAGAAAATAATGTCTGAAATTTGTTTGGAACATAGATCAGTTGTTTGTAGTACATAAACTTGTAATTCAATGTATTAGTTGATATTTATTTTCCTTACCTCGTTCCCATAAGCTTCCTTCTATTCAACCTTCTTTGCTCTTCAAGAATTTCATATACTTATAAAGCTCCCTAGCTTCAAATTGTAAGATTGCATATAGACTATTCCGTCCTTTTAGAAGCAAATTATTGGTATAATAATTGTGGTAATTAAGTAAAAAAAGTCAAGTATTGTATAAATTGTTATGGACATGCATTTGTTGACTCATTATGTAAATTCAAATTAAAAAAATAAGGCATTTTATTTAAAATTTATTTTTCAAATTATTTTATGCAAAATCATTTATGAAATTGTCATAATTAGTATTTTATTTAAAATTTATTTTTCTAGCTTTTTTTATGCAAAATCATTTATGAAATTGTTAATAATTAATTTCCTTTGTCATACTACAAGACTAATGCGTTTACTCTTTTTTGAGACATTATTGATCTTAAATAAGCTTTTATTATCTTTAGCTTTGAGAAACTCTTTTAGGCTAAAACAACTTACACTAAAATTGTTAACATTATTCTATAAGCTATATATGCATTTGGAAAATAATTTATTCTTTTTATTTAATTAAGAATGCCAATTGGTTTATCATTTTCCAAACCTATAACTTTTCTTAAAATATTTAATTTTGACATTAAATCAAATCCATCAATATCTAACAAATTATCATGTTTTAAAGATTTTTTAAGGTTTAAGTCTTTTTCTTTCAAAATATTTACACATCGTAATACACATGACTTTGCTCTTTTTTGTTCATAGCTCTTTTTTGTTATGCAATCAAAGTCTCAATTCTTCTTTTCTTTTAAATTTTTGAATAGCCTAATTCAAATTTTCTAGTTGACATATCTATATATTTTTATATGAAATAAAAAATGATAATATATAAAACACTACTAAAAATAAGTATATAAAACGAATGAATTAAAACAATAAAACTTGGTTTTAGTTGTCAAGAAAATAAACTCGGTGGTAGACTTGTAGTATCTTGAAGTCTCAAGTCTCTTTTTCGTTCTTATCTCTCAAATTTTTCACAAACTTGCAAAGTTGTTTATTTTAAGATTAATCATTAATAAAAATAAATAAAAACAATATTGCTCTTTTAAACTCGATAGTAAGTATATTTTCCTAAACTTGAATTATCTTTCTTCAAAAAACTCAATTTTGAATTATGCTCCAATTAATCTATTATCCACCAAAAGACTAAACCATAATCTAATTAAAAGTTTTGTAAAAAAATTTAGTTTCTCCTCAAGATATATGCAAAAAAAAAAAAACTCTCAAAACTTGTAAATCCAAAAGTACCAAAAAACAAAACTAAGCAAAAGAAACACATTTTTAATTCTAATACAAATCTAAAACAGAATAAAAATAACAACAACACAAATAGAAAGAAAAAAATACTAACCAGAAATGTGGATGAAAAAATTGATACACAGGCAATATGAGATTCAAGAGATTTAAGAGATGTAATCTGCAAAAACCTTATAATAAAGACTATTAGAAGAAAATAAAGTAAGGAGAGGTTCGTAGCTTGTGGATCACGTGTGTTGGACTACGGGCGCGGAGGTCCGTAGAGTTTGACTACAAGCGGGGAGGTTCGTAGAGGCAAGACCACGAGTGGGCAGGTTCATGGAAGTATCATATATCCTGAGTCCATGGTCAATTATTTTTGTGACTTGTAGTTGAAAAACCTTAGGGTAATAAGGTCTTGGCCAAGAATTAACTAGAATAAAATAGTTGGGTATATCAAGATTTTATTAACTTATATGTTAATTGTTCATGAGCTCACCATTTCTGTTTGTGTTTGGCGATGATCGTATGATTTGTCACACGGGAGCATATAATATTTTAGGTGATGCTGTTGTTGCATAGCGATGGAGAGAGGGCTAGTATGGGACTTTTGGCTAGAGATTTTGATTATGTTATTTTAATTTAGTCGGTTTATTGGAACTTGTAATACATTTATGAATTGGTTTATTTAATTTTAAGCGCGTTGAATAATTTTCAAATTTTCCCGCGTTTGGGAATAATAAATTATGATGTTTGAATTTCAATTATTATCTATTTGTTTATTTAAGTAATTTTCAGTAGAAATGTTACACACTACACTAAATTTGTGTGACCTAGAGCATTTTAATCAACTGACTCTATTAGCACTTCATTTTATGTTTATTTTCCTTTTTATTAGTTTAGTTTTAGTTTAAATAAATATTAGTTTATCTTTAATTAATTAGTGTTTGTTGTTTATTTAGAAAAATAGAGTTTTCAGAAAAATGTGATAAAAATGATTATTTTAGTAGTCTTTTATTACTTTTTAGCTTTCTTATTTAAGACCCCCTTTTAATTAAACTAGTTTTCCAAGAAGTCCTCCTTTTTTCTATATTAAGTTTTGGACACCTTACTCTCATTTTTTTCCCTTTTTGCAGATTAGTCCCTGGTGGTCAACCAAAGCTTTGACCAGCTTTGCTTTCATTAAAGCTCATCGTTTCATTAAAAGAGTAACAACTCATTGGTGATTTTGATCTGAGTGAGAGAGAGGATGCACGAGACCAGGCCATCACGAACCACACTCTGTTGAACCTGGTGCGAAACAGAACAATCCCTGGTGCACGAGCGTTTGACTAGCGAATCTGAGGCGTGATTCTGCTAATCCAAGGGAGAACGAGGCTGGTGCGTGATGAGATTGAGGCAGCGTGGAGAGATGGACGAATGGGAGAGAATCAAAGATTGATCAAGGGCGCACAATTTGTGGTTCAAGATTGCGGTATGATTGGAAGAAGCAAGGAAGCAAAAATGGGTTAGAAATTTGGCTTTTCTAATTTGTATTTGTGAGGGGTTTAAAAGGGCAACGTTTAGGGTTTTGTTAGAGCCCTTGCAGTGCTCGAGAGCGAAATGTGTGAGAGCTAGGGTTGCTCACATTCTGACGAGCACAAAGTGGCTGGTGGGATTAAGTATTCCCTAGTGTGCGAAGTAGCTATACATGGATCGACCACGAGCACAAAGTGGTCGGGGCTGATTTGAGTTAGATTCCTTGCACCAATTCAATTCTTAGACTTCTCTTTGTCTCAATTTTTCTGTAGTTATAATGAAATACATTTTTTTTTTTTTAAATTCAAATTCTGCTCCTTAGTTTTTGTGTTATGCTTGTTTACTCTTTAATTCCATTTTATGCCTCTCAGACTTTAATTTTAGAGTGCTTTAATTCCAATTATTGCTTTCATGTTTGTGATTTCGTCATAATTTAGTCTTTGTCTCTGATTTAGTGGTTTAAACATGGTTCACAATGCACAATTCAATGTTTCCTTTTGGCAACCAAGTGACCACAAAGTGGGCACACATTCACAAGATGTATTCTCGAGTGCAAAAGGATCCTAGTTTGATCACTAAAACAACTTTCATATTCATGTTTGATTTTGCAGTTTGCGATTCTGAATTCACTTCCTCTGCTGTTTAAGATTATGTGCCAATTTACCTTCACTATTTTGCTTTAATTTCCTACAATAAATAGTTTGATTCAGGTTTCTATTTTTGTTTTGGTTGAATTCCTTATTCCATGCAATTTTTTTCTAGTTTGTTTGCATTTGAGTAACAATCTTGATGTTGTCACAAGATGATTATTACTACCATCAAGTTGCATATTGCATTTGCATTGTGTTAATCATGATTTTACCATTCTACATTAGTTTTCAGCTCTGCACCTATTCTGCATAACATCACATTCACATTCTGGTTTGAGATGAAACACATTTGGACACTTAGGTGAGATGCATGCTTGCAGGTCTGATTTCACTACTATCATTAAAAATTAGATTTTTGTTCTGCTTGGTTTATTGTACTGGCTAGGCTTGATTGATTCATTATTGTGCTAGGTTCTGTGCATCCACGTTTTCATGCTATCACATACCCAATTATGGTACCATAGGGTCTCATGCATATTGTCATCTAGATTAGAGTTGCATTCATGCTCTCATTCACGTTCACATTTCTTTAGATCATTTCAACATGCATTTTCATAAGCTTATCATGCATTTGCATACCATATCTGCATCACATGCATCATATCTCATGCATTGCATTCATGCATACCTTGATTTACTTTTTATCACGCATTTAGTTTAGTCTTCAAGTAAATATAATCAGTCTTCCTTTACTTTCTTTTCTTTGTTTTATTTTGTTTCCCCTTTTTTGTTTTATTTTATTTTAATTTAAGCGTGATTAAATTATACAAGCTAAACCTAACATGCACCATTTCCTTGGATTCGATCTCGAGTCAATTTCCCTATACTTCGTTAGGGGAAATTATTTGGGTTTTGTTTAACTCTTAAAAACGACAACTGAAAAACTGAGTTAACAGACTGTATTTTTATGTGTTGATTTCACTAATGTTGATCGGTACTACATGAATTAAATTCAATTGATTAACCTAGTCAAATAACTCATCACGTGACATTGTGTGGATTGTGGTAGTAGTAGATGTAACATCCCGACCGAATATTACAGATTTAAAATAATAAAATAAAGAAATATAATTAAACTACATTTAATGAAATATAATTTCCCAAAAACGCGGAAAATTTAAAACTTTATTATACCGATAAAACCAACCTAAATCCAATTGTTATAAACACAATACATTATCAAAATTAGTCTCATTATAAAGCCAAGTTCTATAATTCTAATGATTACAAGAAATCCTTAAAACTCATAAAAGATGATGAAATGCTACCACAAAGTTTTCCAACTAGCCCACGCTCCGGATCTACGCTCCACTAGAACCACCTACAACGTCATCTGCTTCCATGTACCGCGTACACGATCATCGCCAAACACATGCAAATAAGGTGAGCTAAAGGAATATAAACATATGCAACAATTTATATAACAAAACAAACACGTTAAAGGAACTCCATCCTTTGCTCTCATCACACATGGCCATCACCATGTAATCCATGTTCTACGTCTTTGGTTGATAATCTCAAGCTATCGTTGTTGTCCAACCTACAAGCCACCACTTGTAGAACACACGTGGGAACACTCGTTACTCCGAGCCACAACACAAAGAATACTCGTGTTACCCTCCATCCTGAGCCACAACTCCAGAAATACTCCAACATCTGACCCTTGAGATATCGTCCAAAGCCTCGTAGACCACGCACATCCAAAACAAGCAAAACACAATGTCTGCTTCATCAAAAATCGCCTGGTGCTCCACACGAGTCGCCAGGCGTAAAAGGCTCCAAATCGCTTGGCGAGGGACGCGTGCCGTTAGGCACCAAGCGCCTCTAATGCTATTGTTTCTACAAGTATCGCCTGGCGGGACAACCCTGATCGCCAAGCGCCACATGCTTCAATTCTCTACTGGTTTTGTAGCTATCACTTGGCGGTCAAATACCACTGCTAGGTGCTACGCTAGTACTCGCGCAGTACTGGTTTTTAAGCACCCAGAACTAAGTAAAATCAATCCATTCACATTTCATATATATATATATATATATATATATATATATATATATATATATATATATATATATTCCCCCTTTAAAATCCATGCTAGCATTCAATTCTAACTTATGAATAACGCATGCTCAAGCAAAATATAAGCAACAACACTCTAACAATTTAAGCACATGATCCTACGCACCAATGCAAATTAATATTGACCCACATGCCTTAACCAATAACCAATTCTCCACATATGTCTAACCTAAAGGAGCATTCAAATTGATAGAGACTTACCACATAACCTAAACATGCTTCATTAGAAGTTACTTGAATTATCAAGAGCTTATTCATGTATTTTAAAGACTCCAAAATCAGCAATATTGAGTAACGTATATCTCTAGCTACTGACCTCCAAATCAAATTTCCACCATTTAAAGTGAAGAACCACATGTTATGGACCACCTGTCAAAGTTTTACCTAAATCAAACGATTAACGAACCAGGAAATGCAGTCTTACGAACTTCGCGAACCAGAAAAATGGTGGCGCCTAGCGCCCAGAAATCAGGAGCCTGGCGCCTGGTGGTACAAAACCAGCGCCGAGCGGTTCCTGCTCCTTGAAAATATGAAAAACAACATTTTTCATAAATCAGAACACCATGCATCTCTTGTGTGGCGCCTGGCGGCCGATTGGGTACCGACAGGCGGTTCCTGCTGTTCTAGGAACCCAGAAACTTCCTCAGCACTCGATTTATGATCCAATAGGCTGCATTCATGTGTTTATATTCACTATTCCTTCAAAAGACTCCTTCATATATGAAATTCCACTAACCTTACCACTTAATTTAGTGCGACTAAGAAATTCCCAATTCATCAATCCAAAAATTTATATTCTTGCAATGTTCACTCAATCGAACCTTCAATTTTATATACTTCAGCAAATTCAGGCTTCCAATCATTTCCAAACAGTTGGTACTATCTTTTCCCCTGAACAAAATCAACCTAGAAACCCCAAAACACTAAAATCGAGCGAAATTGACTTGCATCGCCTAGCGGGTAATCATTACCGCCAAGCAGTTCATCAAAAACCCAAATACTGAGTTGGTGCACATGTGTCGCCTGGCAGTTAGGCTCGTACTGCCAGGCAGTTCCTCATCTAGAACCCAGAAAACAAGTATAATTGTATGTGCCACCTGGTGGCTCATTCAAAGCCGCCAGGTGATTTATGGAATTTTCCAGAAATCTAGAATTCGAGATATTTTGCAACCAGAAACAATGCACACTCATTTCATACATCAATTATTAACCAAGTACAAATAAGTTACGAGTTCAGCACCCCTAACTTGGTTTCCTTAGCTTATTTTGGGCTTGTTATGAATTCCCTCTTGATTACCAATGATCCTCCTTTGACTTTATCCCAATACAGCTCCCCTAACTTGGTTTCCTTAGCTTATTTTGGGCTTGTTATGAATTCCCTCTTGATTACCAATGATCCTCCTTTGACTTTATCCCAATACAGCTCTTGCTTCCCTCAATCCTCTCAACACACTCTCTAATTTCATTCTTTACTCTCCAAGTACAATGGCAGCCACCAAAAACACTCTCCCTCTCCCTTAATTGGCAATGATGAAGGAAAACGAAAATGACATTAGACTTAGAGTTTAATTGTGATTGAAGGTTCATTAGGGTTTCAAACCCATACCATGCCAATTGTCAAATCAATGCATAATCATTCTACCAATTCATGTTTCGTGATAATTTATATAATTCTATGATTATATTATCACTCATCATGATCCATTACATATTTAAAAATAATAATAAATTAAATAGCACATAAATGGCATACATAAGACTTGAACCCAAGTCCTCTCGCATAACCAAGTACTCAACCATTTGAGCTAGTATATTCCATGTCATATATGTCAGAATTAAATGCCATAAAAGCTCCACTGCCCGTATTTATTAAATAATTATTTATTTAATTATTTAAATTCCACGGGTCTTACAGTAGATAACAACTATTACATCAGCTAAAATTGCCTTTCCAGATTGCATTTACAATAAAGCATTTTTATTACATTATTCCCAATGTGCATGCATCTGTTGTGACATGATTTGAGTAGATAGCACATAAAACGCTTGGGAAACATCATGCTTTATGATCATACATAGATTACATTACATTTAATTGGCTCTGATTTCTTAACATGCATTGAATATAAAATATATGTGCAAATTAATTGACTGATTATAATATTTAACACGTTGATTCTATAAATACTTGCATTTGCATTCATTTATGCTAGTAAGAGCCAAACCCAGATATAGGATGCCTTGTAGACAAAGAAATGTGCCAACTGATGAGGAGAATTCCACTCGCAACTTTCACTTAGGAAGGCTTAAAGTTGAAGAGAGATTGCTAGCTATGATCGTGACCGAGATCATTATGCCTAGGGGGAGCAACCATTCAACCTTGAATGAAGGAGACTTGGTGGTAATGTACTAAATTAAAAATGGAATTGTTGTTAACTGAACCTACATCACTGGTGGCCATATTATGAAGGCAAAGAAACTGATAGATTTCAAGTTGCAGTATGTTGTGCTTATCTCCAAGTTCATTGAGCATTTTGGAGTATGATATCGCTGTCGTTAGGCGATCAAATTACCACCACTTAACTTTAGCAACTTCAGTATTGCCAAATTAGTAGTGAACAAAATAGTTAGGTTTAAGATAACCCTAAGTCGTCTCACAACGAATACGGAATTGATCTCAAATATTTGATTCTTAAAAATGCAATTAAAACTAGCAATTATAAAAATAGGGGGTTTTGATATGCAAAGAAAATGAAACGAAAGATTGTAAACACAGTAATAGTAAATAGGTCAATTTCACTGCTTTTTCTAAATAGGATTCTTCATTGGTTATCTAGATATTATTGTTAAATTAATTATTGTTGTTGATTTACAAATCAATCAATGTAGAGACTCAATTCATTTGTTGGCATTCTCACTTTTAATCAAAGTAAAGTCTCAATTAAAAGTGAGAATTGTTAGATTGTCCATAGTAAATTCAATCAAAGTACAGTCTCAATTAATTTTACTATGCCTA
>Ga0214542_1007961_pt1 | contig 18011 bp, 5 predicted proteins | sample CNSS1metaG_FD_160096 | JGI IMG/M metagenome (GOLD analysis project Ga0214542, IMG submission 160096) | Root nodule microbial communities from cowpea collected in UCLA plant growth center, Los Angeles, California, USA - CNSS1 | ecosystem: Host-associated > Plants > Roots > Nodule | place: USA...
TATATATATATATATATATATATATATTCTGCACTATAAAAAAGTTATCATTTCAAGTACTTTATATGACAAATAAAATTTGATGCTGAAATTATAATATAACTTCTGTATACAAATAAAAAATATATTTTACATGGTTTTCATAAAATATAAAAAATAAAGTAAATATATAGTTTAAAAGCAAAATAAATTTAAAAATAAAAAATAAAAAATATATTTGTTAAATAATGTAATGCTTAGTGAAGTTACAGTAAGTTATTTGTTTCCCTCAGCTCTATTTTTATATTTTAATATATAATACATATGTCCCACACCGACACACATGAATCTCATAAATAATCTTAAAATTGATAAAGAACACCACGCCTTGAAAAATAAATAAAAAATTGAATGTTGACCCATGTTATTACATACAGGGATGATGTGAAAAATCAAATTTTTTGTATTACTTTTTATTTCCAGAAAAAACAATTTTAAATTTTAAATTTTTCTGCTTATCTATCTGGTAGTTTTACTGTTAAATTTGAGTTGAGAGTTAAAAAGAGAGTTGTTAGAAGGAGAATCTAAATTTAATTCAAATTGAATTAATCTCTGATGAATTAAAATTTTCAATTGAGTTTTTCTGTGCATGGAGCATGCAAGTTGAGTGTAGATGTGTGAGAATACACTATACAAAAATATATACTTCTAAATTAGGTATGTAAAGTTTCATTTTTACCATGTTTTAACAGAATTTAAGTAACAATAAAGCATATATAATAAATTAGAAATGTATTATGTTTAGAAAAGATAAAGAAATAAAATGAATGAGTATAAGAGATAATATAAAGAAGATGGTTGGAGTTGATTGATGGTTTTTATGTGATGAGCATGTGAAGGGAAAATGGTGATATTCGTGTTGTCCAATATTTAATGTTATCTGATAGAAAGAATATATTACGTGTGTGTATGTAGAGACTTGTAGCAAAGAACAAAGAGTGATGAGACTCAGAATTTTTTACTAAACACACGTCATTCACCCAAACACTAAACGCCAAAACATTCAGCCCAAGAATGAGGCATCATGTGTGTACTGTCCATTATTCTTATCAAAAGTGCTGTTTCACCTACAACATCATGCTCTATTATATCTTCTTTTTAATATATATATATATATATATATATATATATATATATATATTAATAGATTGTAGTTATTATGTCTAGGCGTTGATTTTATGTGTAAACTGGTGGCATATAATCCAAATCCACATATGTTTCATAAAAAGTGTAAAATTTTTATAATTTTTTTGAGAAAGCACATAATTCATAATCCAATTAAATAGATATTTGTTCGTATTAATCATCAAAGAAGAAAAAACAAAAAAAATTACACAGAGTATTTGTGTAGACCGAATTAAGAATAAAATATAATTTTATTTTGTCAAAATAAAGAATCATAGCAAATTTAGAAATGTTACAATTCCAAAAATTAATACAATCTCTCTTATTCAGTATTCAAGAAGTATTTTCAATAACAATACCGTATACATTCTTAATATCATGCTAAATTGACGACAATTTAAATAATACGTATTTGTGATGTATAGACTTAAAAAATTGAACACGTACAAGTTAAGTTCAAGTCATTGTGACGATTCTAAAATAAACATAACAGATAAACTTTATTTTTCATCTAAATAACAGTCCACAAACTATCATTAATCTTAGAACCGCACAAAATAGACTATTTAATGGTAAACAATTCAAGTTTATGTATATCTCGAATTCAAACCAAATTTTGAGTATTCATTATTCTACCTCAGAAACAAACTTAAAAGGTCTTTTATAAAACTCAAAATCATAAGACCACAAGTCACCAATTATCGAATTTGTTAATTGAATTCTTCCTATATTATACAAAAGATCTCTCTTTAAAATAACAAACTTACAAATCTTATTAATCAAAATGAAAAAAATTGCGTTTTAGAAGTCTTCACGTAAATAGACACATCAAATTACAAGATATTCAATCTTATATATAAAAAAACTAGAAATAATTTAATAAATTTTATTTTTAATATTTAAAATAAAACTCGTGTGGTGAATTAAACTCTCACTTTATATACTTAATCCTAAGATTATATTAATTTTTTATATAACTCGTAAGTCCTCACTTTAATTCAACATGAAACTTAATTATCTTAAAAATTATTTAAAATTAAGTAAGAACATTATTGTGAAATAGTATTGCTAGATGCGATGATAGCAACACAGAACCTAAAGAAACAACTTTTTTTACAAAATACTAATCTTATTAATTCAGCCTTAATACTAAAAAGCCAAAGAAATTTAAACAAATAGAACTAATATTTTATTATGAAGGCAAGAAACTGAAAAACTGATTACAATAATTTAAAAAGATTGACTCACTATGATATGATATAAATATATATATATATATATATATATATATATATATATATATATATATATATATATATATATATGGCCACATACATAGTCCAAAGACAAGATTGAAAAACATGTAGTGTATAATATAAAGATAATTAGAGAATAAAGAAAAGTACCTATATATGTTCTGTAGCTTAATAGGTTAGTGTCTAATTTGCAAAACAACAAAGAAACAGTGGAATACAATACAAAAGAACAATATCTAAATGTTGATGATGTTTTCTAATGTGATGAGATCCAAGTGTAGATGCACATGATGATTTCACAATTCAGCAACTACACAAAACAATGAACCACAAAAAAATAAATTAAAATAGCAAAAGAAAGCCACACCAGAAATATTCTTTTAGCCAACACAGTGGATTTCATATCTGGCCAACTTCAGCATTTAATTCCCCACAAATATTCCCTTTCATTTCATCATGTGATCACATATGTCACATGACTTTAACCTATATACCACACCATCTTTTCTTAGCCCTTCGATTGTTTGACCAATCAAATCTTCATCCCATCCAATGCCTGTAATTGAACTTCGGGAATAACAGCAAATGTTCCATGAAAATGTGTACCTTTTTGGGTTCCTTAGGCTTTACGTTCACTATAAATACCCTTTAATTTTCAAGATTGGATCGAAGCAAGACACGATTTTGAGAGAAGTTTTAGACACCCAATAGGAATCTGATTCTATTTGTTCTTCTGGGATTTTTCCATTTTGTCTTGCACACTAATTTTGTTACTACAATGGCTGAAATTGTTGTGGTTTTTGACTTTGACAAAACCATTGTCGACTGTGACAGTGATAACTGGGTTGTTGATGAGTTGGGTTTCAGTGTTCTGTTCAATCGTCTCCTTCCTACCATGCCTTGGAACACTCTCATGGTAAGCTTTTCATTTCATTTTTATTAAAAATGGATTCAATTATTCGATAGTTTCGTATTCTATTTATTCTTTTTTCTTTTCAAGAAAAAACATCCTCAGACACATTGTCACACTCTTGTAGACACATTTTTCTCTTATTAGTAGAGATGTTTTAAACCTATAAAATTACACACACCTCGTTTTGGCTTTAACAGGATAAGATGATGATGGAGCTTCATTCCAATGGAAAAACCATTGATGACATTGTGCAAGTTCTTCAGAGGATTCCTATACACCCCAGAATAATCCCTGCCATTAAAGCAGCTCATGCTCTAGGGTGTGTTATGTATCACTTTTCTTAAATTTTTTTCTTTGGTTTTCCTATAATGTAGTAATAATATTATGGTGTTTACTTTTGAAAGTAATTTGTATTGTGTGGTAACATACGTGATTTTCAGGTGTGATTTGAGGATTGTGAGTGATGCAAACACGTTCTTCATCGAGACAATTTTAGAACACTTAAAAATAAGGGAATGCTTCTCAGATATAAGCTCTAATCCAAGTTATATTAACGAAGATGGAAGACTGCAAATTTTGCCTTACCATGACTTCAACAAGCTTCCCCATGGATGCACTTTGTGCCCTCCCAACATGTGTAAGGTCTATATTCTTCAAACCCTTTGCTTATAATAATGATAACAGTACATAAAAAACTAGGGTTAAATATGTTTTTTGGAAACTAGGGTTAAATATGTTTTTAGTCTCTCAAATTTTAGTAAATTTTGAAATTAGCTCATCTTTGAAACTTTGTACCAATTTAGAAATGCGTGGATTTAGTCCTTCTTACCAAATTTTGTTAAGTTTATTTGACATTTTAAACACATTTTATGATAATATTTGAGTTAACATTAAAGCGAAAATGTGTCAAATGGTGTAAACAATTCAAATACTATCATAAGATGCACTTGAAACGTCAAACAAACTTAACAAAATTTGGTTAAAAAGACAAAATTCATGTATTTTTAAAGATGAATGACTAAATTGGTCAAAAGTTTTTAAGAGAGACTAATTTCAAATCTCACTAAAACTTAAGGGACCAAAAATATATTTAATCCAAAAAACTATCACTTAATAGATTGTAGTTATCGAGAGATGACGGTTCTATATAAATATACATGAGATATTGGTCTTACACATGTAACACATTTGACATCACTTTTAACCTAAAACCTTAAGATAATGAGATTATGTATCTTTCATCTTATATAGTGTTTAATTTTGTCTTCTCTGTTAAATGTAAAATTTTGACTTACATTTGGACTATTCGATAATTATAAAATTTTCTCTCTTGCAGGGCAAAATCATAGAGAAAATCCAAGAATCATTAGGAGAAAAGAAGAGATTGATCTATCTTGGGGATGGTAGTGGAGACTATTGCCCAAGCTTGAGGCTGAAAGAACAAGATTTTGTGATGCCAAGAAAGAATTTTCCTGTGTGGGAATTGATATGCAAAGACCCTTTACTCATTAAAGCTGAAATTCATGAATGGAGCAATGGAGAAGAGCTTGAGCGAATTTCTTTGAGGCTAATCAACAAAATTTGTTCTGGAGAGAGTGCTGAGTTCATTTCGTCCAATTGCAAACTGCATTTTATGTGCGTGCTTGGTTCCGATTAAAATTCACGTTATTGATAATTTTTTGTGTCAATTTCGTTGTTCGTCTTCATTTGACGTGCATCAAACACAGTTATCTGTGTTTTTGCTCAACTTCTGTCAGTTAACAAATAATAACAGTTTAATGTCTGTGGAAATCTGACATATTTAAACTCCATTAGAAATATTTAAGATATTATATTAGATTAATAATACAATAGTACGGTTTAAAAATAAAATAATGATTTTGAATAAAACAGTAATATTTTAAAATTAATTAAAAACTAAATTGTAAATATTTCAAAATGTATTTTTATCAATAAAATTAAATTTGATATAAACTTATATTTAGACATGTACATTTTCTCAACATTTAACAAATAATTTTATCAAGCATTTATGGTTGAATAAATTACGTGCACAATTTTCACATACCAACTATAGTTTTTTAACTAACTTCGAAATATGTTTTACAAAACACAAGCTTTAGAATTAAAATAAGTTTACGAAGACATTTCGTAGAAAAAAAAAAGTTTATCACGAATGTGAAAATAAGAAAATATACAGCTTAATTGAGTTTCACCTTATTTGATTTTATGAATATTTTGAGAGTATATTAGTGCATAATTAATTATTTCGACCCGCATTGAAGATAAAAACTAAATAATAATCCACTTAATTATGTCAAATTGAATATGGGGTGAAGTGTACTATAGTGAATTGTGACTATAATTTTTCCTTTGCAGGGTCTAATATCCCCTGAAGAAAAAGCAAGAAATTCATATCTATTTTGGAGATAGGAGTGGAATTACTGTTAAAGTTTTTGAGGCTGAAAAAGAAAGACTTTGTGAGCCCAAAAAAGAAATTGACATGTAAACGGCCCTTAACAATTACTTCCTGCACCGTACCGTGTCTGCACCCATATTTTTTAAATTTATTTTCTGAAACACAATAAATAATTCCGAATTTTTTCTTCCAGAAAGCAAACATATATTCTTCTTCTATGTAAAATATTTTTCGGAAGCGATAGGGTGAGAGAAGGGTGAGAGAAGAAATTTGATGGGTGGAGGAAGTAATTGATAAGGCCTGGGCTTGTTAAAGCCCAAAGAAGAATCTTAATAAGACTAATTAGACGGTGTTTAAATGCTTTAAGCTTCTTTTGAAGTTCTAAGATTGGATTCAAGTTCGCGTTAGGAATCCAAGTGTGAGTCTATGTTTAAATTGGTTAAAAATAAGAGAGTAGAGCATTATATAAGAATAAAGATCCATAAACTCCATTATCTTAAGGTTTTGGGTTGAAAGTGGTGTGAATACCTTATGTGGTTAAACTTAAGTCTCATTAATGTTTATTCTCTCCAGTGAAATGTGTTTCCTTAAGAAGGACTCCATTGTCTTAAGGTTTTGGGTTGAAAGTAATATCAATACCTTATGTGGTTAAACTTAAGTCTCATTAATGTTTATTCTCCCCAGTGAAATGTGTTTCTTTAAGAAGGACGGCAATACAAAAGGAATCTAAGTGTGAGTCTAAATCCCACATTGACTAAAAATAAGAAATACTTGCACATTTTTTCTGATATTAATGTTTGTGTTGAGGATTTTACATCAAATAATAAATAAAAAAATGTACAAAATAATAACAATTTTAATCCAATGTAAATTCGTAAGATTCCTCGGAATAAGAAAGATTCCATCTATCATGCATGCTTACGTGCGAGCTAGCATTTTCTTTGCCTATAAAAAACACTAAATTTGTTAGTCTACACAACACATTCACAGAAAGTATTAACCTACAAAAAGATAAGCTTTTGCACATTTAATGGCTGGGATTGTGGTGGTTTTCGACTTCGACTCAACAATCATCGAGTGTGATAGTGATAATTGGGTTCTTGATGAGTTTGGTCTAACTGAAAAGTTCTATGAGCTTCTTCCTAACACGCTTTGGAACCCTCTCATGGTTTTCTCTAACTTTCTCCCTTTTCTTGCTTAATTCTGTCGTAATTTCTTTCCTGATAGCAAAATAAATAACTTTTGTTTAATTGTCCTAAAATTTCACAGGATAAAATGATGTATGAACTTCATTCACAAGGAAAAACCATTGAAGACATTGTACAAGTTTTAAACAGGACTCCAATTCATCCCCGCATTGTCCTAGCCATAGAAGCAGCACATTCCTTTGGGTACATATACATAATATAACATGCTTTTGAATATTAATTTCAACAAAAAACTCAACATAGTAAAACATCATGGTCATGAAATTTCTCTATCATAAAATGGTTAACCTAACCAACATGTGGATTTTCTTTTCCTCGATAAATAATGATGCTAACACCTAAGATGGCATTACTGTTATGTTCAGGTGTGAGTTGAAGATTGTGAGCGATGCAAATACTTTCTTTATTGAAACAATTCTGAAGCATCATGGGGTTTGGAATTGCTTCTCTGAGATCACTGCAAACCCTAGCTATGTTAATGAAGAAGGGAGACTCATAATTTGCCCCTACCATGATTATGTCAAATCTTCTCATGGATGTAATCTCTGTCCACCAAACATGTGCAAGGCAAACTCCAACTCTTTCTTTATTTATGAGACTCATTATTATTCTAAGTGACATCGATTGTCCCGTGACAGAAGTTAAGCGGACGGATCACAATCAAATAAATCGTAGTAATAAAAAATTATTTATAAAATAACACATAAAATTATAAAAGAAAGTTCTCAAAATTTAATAATAAAAAAAATATTATACTAATACTATTAAACACACGTCAGGTTACATCTTTCTGGTGTATGTCATAATGCCAAAATCCAAGGGATCCCAACAACATAAAGCCAAAACTATGCCATGTAATAAGACACTATCTAGAGCAGTGTCTTTAAAAACAATCTTTGACCAAAAACTACTGACTAAACTTTTCTAATATTACTTGCACAGGTTCAACTTTTCGAACCATTATTGATTAACACTTTCCCAAATGTTACACAGGGATTGGTGATGGAAAGGATCCAAAAATCTGTCGATGCTGCATCAGAGAAGAAGTACATTTATGTTGGAGATGGAAATGGAGACTTCTGCCCTAGTTTGAAGCTGAAAGATAAGGACTTTTTGATGCCCAGAAGGAATTTTCCATTGTTTGATTTAGTGTCCAAAAACTCTAATCACATAAAACCAGAGGTGCATGCATGGAGAAATGGGGAAGAACTTTATGATGTTATGCTTCATATTATGAACAAAGCAATTGGTGAAGGAAAGAACAGTGTTAGTAGTTGTACTTCAACAAGATCAATTGATTGCAAGTTAGGGTCAATTTCAATTGATGTTCATAATAACCCTTTACCTTCAGCACTTCCAGTTCCTCCATAACTAGCAATTAGGATCGATCAATCTCAAAATTATTATATTTCTTGTGTCGTGTCTTCTGTGTTTCTACTTTATTTTGCTGTCAGTTCTCTGCTTTTGCAGAAAGTGTATGAGGCTTCAGCCTCCTCCTATTATTATTGATAAAAAGATCATGAATAAAGTATACTTTATTAACTAACCATTGTGTAAGCACTGATTAAATGATTGTGTTTAGTGTTGTAGAAAAAAATTTGTTTTGTAAATTTATTTAACAAATTTGTTATCATGATCAATCTTTCCTATACATATATAGTATTGGATTTACAAAAATTTAATTAATAAATATCGTTCTGAATTTCTTAATCTGTATCGGAAGACAAATAAATGATATTTAGATATCATCTTTCTGTTTGTTTTCATTCTTAGTAATTAATATCAAAATTACACTTTGGAAAAAAGAACAAGAGTAACAACGTATTATATATCACTTTTATGACAAATTGTCCACTTTATCTTTCTATTTATTTGTTTAATTTAATATGGTCTATTCTTCAATTAAAAATTCAATTTGATTCTGTTATTTTTATAATCCCACTGTTATTATTACTCTTTTCACTAATTGATATGACCGCACTATTTAATTCGAATATGTATCGGTTTTATACTTCGGAAATATTAATGTGCTACGACCAATTAAATGAAAATGACAATATTAACATAATCTTTAAAGTTAAATAAGTTCTTATTATTGAAGGAGAGAAATATTAATTAATATTTTTTTATTTAAATTAATTTTTAAAAAATATTTTAATTTTAGATATATATTTTAATTTTAGAAATTAGTTATTATTTTAGATTAAGAGTAAAATATTTTAAATATTTTATATTTGATATTTTGTTATATTTTGTTCCATAGGATATATCAATAAAATAAAAAATATGAGATAAAGGTTGGGAGTAAAAGACTCTTTTATTTCAAATATAATTTTTTCGTTCATAATGTTTGAATATAAAATTTTATTTACGTTACAACTTATATAAAGGTGAGAAATAGTGAAAGCAATTTTTTTGTTTTAAACATCTGAAGAATAAAGTTCAAATTAAAAATATTTAGTTTTATAAAGTAGATGATAAATAATAAAACAAATCTTTTTTTAAGCTTATATATCATTGTCCCACTAAACTACCAAAACTATTTTCCACTTTTTCTTTCTCAACCAAACATACCATAAAAGAAAAAGAATGTCCATATTTCTTAGACCAATGATATTAGTTTTTTTTTTCTTCAATATTTCAATAGTTTAACTTAGAGAAATAAATGAGAATAGTGAAATACACCACCATTGGATCTTGAATGCTCACCAAACATATATAGAATCCATACTTTTTCAAAATTTCTGTTGATTGAGACAAGTAAACAAGATTTTCTATGAGCAGTGAAGTCAAGGAAGACTGTGGTCAAATTTCAATTAAAATATTCAATATCTTATTTTCCTTCACCATCACCATGCCTTTCCATCATCATTCATTTGTCATCTTCTATGCTTTCCAAGAAAAAAATAATGAATTTGGTAGAGTTGTTTAAAGTAGATCTACAATTGAATCAAGAAAAGCTATATATATGTGTTTCAAATATGTGTATAACATAATTTTCTTACTGTGCCATGCACTAAAACTCCTTTTTCTTTTCAATGCTGCCATTGTTGGATCTCACCACACACCACCTACATAACAAATCACTAATCAACAAAAGTGCAACCTGATAGATTTATAAAGGAGTTTCACTGCGAAAATACAATATTAATGAGATCTGAGTCCAATCATATAAGATATTGACACCACTCTCAACCCAAAACATGTTTGTGGATCTTTATTCTGATATAATGTTCTACTTTCTCATTTTTAACCAATGTGAGACTTAGACTTACACTTTAATATCTAACATAACTTATGTTCCTTGTATTTTTTTTTCAAATTCTTAATTTTCTCTCTCTTAATTTTCTATACTTTTCCTTATTATTAAAAAAAAAAAAACAAATCATGCATCTCGGTAGTTGTTTTATACATTAATTTTCTTAATAAAAAAATGTGTATTGTTGATATCTTCCATCTGTTTTAAAATGCTTCCAAAAAGAGGATACATGTTTCTCCTTTTATGGTCCAAATCTTTGAAATGTACCTTGTTTATGAGTGAGTTCGTCTAAGAGGTTTGTGATATTATATTTGTTTCTAAAGCTTATTCTAAAATGTATTTTATGTGTTCCAAAAACTTGTTTCAGAAATCTTGTTCTAAAAATCTCCCTTTAGAAATCCTATTATACAAATCATGTACCAGAAGATTTTCAGAAGAAGTAATCCCAAAGTCACCTCTACAAAGGGTAAAATGAACATTTTAGAAATTACAAAGGTATAGTTAGAAATCATGAGGGTGCATGAAGGACAGTTTTAGAGGCCTAACAAAGCCCAAAAGGGTATAGAAGTTTCAAGTGGAGTTGGGTTGGTCTCATTTAATTGCATTAAAATTGGGCCTCTGATTGATGTACCGAACTTGAAGCCCAGTAGTTTTGTAATTTCAGAAATCTCATGGAGGCGATGCTACGTATTATGTTTTTAAATAGCGGGAGAAGTGCATTTAGATATTAGAATGCACTTTAGTTCTTTGCTCAATGGCCAGTTTAAGATGGATCCTTAAAAGAAGCATTTAAAAACACGCTTTTCACTCTCCTTTTTTTTTTCTCTGAGCCTGTCCTTTAATGCTTTAACCAAAATCGAGAAAGTAAGAAAACAGATTTATGTTAAGGCTGAATCAAGTAATTTACTACTAAAACTCCAAAAACATGAATAGCTTTTATTGGAGAGTCAAAACAATCATATGACACGAATCACTGCAACCAAAATTTGGTGGAAAAGAAAGGGGAACAATCTACCTGTTTAAAGGGACATTAATCGATGTATTCCGTTGCATAGGTTTCGATATAAAACATGAAGTTGAGTATTCTGTAAGTATAAAGATTCACAAATTTATTCTTTTAAGCTTTTAGATTAGAATCTCTGTTTTAATTTCTTATTTAGGTAGACTCGGGTTTCACCAGTATTATTTCTTTCTTTGTTGTTGGAAGTCTTATATCGACTAGAGAAAAAGACAATTTTATAATATATAAATGAGGTGCAAACCTCACCTTATAAGTCGATTTTGTGAGTTGAGTTGGACTTAAAGCCCATCTCTAACATGGTGTTAGAGTCTATCTTAACAAACTTTCCTGAACATTATGTTCCATCGCTATCGGAACATCCACTTATTTGTATCCCACGTGTTGAAATTAGGTTTAAAGTCCATTTCTAACATTCGTGGTTAATTCTTCCCTGGACAAAGACCCATAAGTTCAGAACAATATTTTTGTCCTAGTACCATAGTGCAAAGCAAATTCATGCAGTACAACACATAATAATAGGGGAATGAGGTGGAAAACATGAAGTTGATATGATGAAAACCAGAGAGAAGGACAGGGAAAAAAGTTGAAGCCAAAAAATAGAAACCGAGGAAATGGAATCAGAATATTTTGTTAATAATCATAAACAGACAAGTTGGGTTGTCTATACTCGTTTTGCAGTGTGGTAAAAGGCAGCCAAAATGTTGAATGTTGATGTTCATGGCCACAATTATGACATGGTTGTTCTGAGTTCCAATTTTACGTGGAATCATTAACTACAGAACGGTGACAGACACAAAGCAATATATGCAATGGTGGTAGCAATAAAGAGCCTCCAGTGGGGGCTAACCTAGCCTTCTCATCTTTTCATAGAACAAGAAAAAACATGGGGATGTACCTTATGCACCTTGCATGCTATCAATTCCATGTGGGCACAAATTCCAACTGGCCCACCCATCATGCCTTGCATTATTCACCCTGTCAACTACTTTACCACAAACTGTTAAGTCCTTTAACCGCTTAGCTTAATTTACTATATATAAGTGTGTGCAAATCTTATCTTATAAGTCGGTTAAGTTAAGTTTAAAGTCTACTTTTCGATCCAAAATAATTCCTGAAGTGTCTATTACAGTTGTAGGGTCAATGTATTTGCATGTGAGTGTTTAGGCAGTTCTGCTTCACTGTTCTGTGCCCCTACCTTTTCCTTCCTCTGACCTCTTCAAAGCATTGACTAATTCAGAAAAAAGCATAATACTATAATATGCACCAGTGTGGAATGTTTTAACCAAATAGTAATCACTTATTAGGCATCAAATGAACCATGAATCATTTTGTAAACTTGTCAATTTAACTGAAAATTCATTCTCCACCGATAAAAACTGTAATAAACTTGTTAGAAGTGGACTTTAAACCTAACTCAACCTCACAGCATCGGTTTGTAAGTTAAGGTTTTCACCTCATTTATATAAATTTTGAACAGAACTAAAAATTAGTTCATTTGAAGGAAACCGAACTATGAATACATTTCCTATTCACTTCAAAATTTCTAAGAGGAGTTTTATGATTGCTCTTTATGAAGAATCAAAGTGGTAATTACTTCCTGATTAGACTGAAAAACTACTTTATGAAACAGGTGATGGAGTGATGCAGATATAGAATGCAAACTATGAAAATGAGTTTACACAGATGGAGCCATTCGTGCAGTGGTGTCTCCCCAGCACACAAGTGCCAGAATCTAGCATGAGATAAGAAAAAGAAAAGATGCATAGTACATGTAGGGCACATTACAGAGGACATGAAAATGATCTTAATTATGAAGATTTGGTTATTCCACTGCCCTACCAGTTCACCTAACATGTTCCCTCATCCCTCATAAAAGCTCCTAATTTGTCATGTAATCAGTGTTCTTACTTGTGTGCTAAAAACTATGCTCGTAATCAAGCCACAATAAGTGTTCAATCAATCATTATAAAAAGTGTCTACAGTGGAAATTTTGCAGTTTGAACTTCGTTTCTGCATACTTCCCTAAACTAACCACTCAATGGTGAAGGCCCACATTTGCATCAAATTGAAATTAATAGAAATAATTAGAGAGGAGGGGAGAAGATTCATCTTAATTGAACAATCCATGTTCATATCATTACCTTTTCTTATTTGTCTATCATTCATAGCTATGTTAAATGACAGACCAATAAAATAAGGTATAAATATTGTTGAATAAATATATATGTATATATATATATAATTTATTTTGTATTTATTTTTTTACTCAATTAAATCTTAATATATTTTAAATAAAATTTAGTCCATTAACATAGTTTAAAAGGTCTTTGTATAAAAATTTGGGTTATTTTTTGTCTTAAAACCCTTCCAGTGGTACTATTCAGATTTTGACATTTGCTACCTTCTAACAATTTGAAATGTGATCTTTTTCAAATTCTAATTTAAAAAAGAAAATAATAATCTGAATCTATTTAAAAGATATTAGAACTTAATTGAATCATAAAAAAAATATATTAAAACATCTTAAAAATATATTTATAATGTTTGTAAACAAATGTTAATCTTTATACACTGTTTTAATACGACAAATTTTGTTTGATATTTAAAAAATCAAATACAGTTTTGATTTTCCTATTTTGTTGAATCTATAGATTTGGTTGATGAGAAACATTTGGTCCCATTTTAAGAAAAATGTAATTTTTTCCATTCTTTTTTTGAATTGGTTATTTATGAGAAAGAGATTGAAACAGAAAACGATTGTGTTTGGTTTGAAGGTGAGAAATTAAAAGTAGGAACAGAATAGCTGCGAAAACATAAATGCAAGAACAGTAAAAGAAGATGGAGTTCCCAGGTTGTGCCCATCCATCAATTACATGTCTGCACAAAACAGAAAACAGAAAACAGTGAGTGGTAAGCAATGCAATGCCAAACAACACTAAGCATTCAATGACCCTTTCAACCTTCTAAATCCCCACTTGCCTCACACATTTTAAAAAATTTGTATTCTTTGCTTGATTTTTTGGTACTGCTATGATTCATAATAAATTAATTATCATTAATTTTGGCATTTAAAAATATATTAAAAAATTTAATGCTCGGCAGAAAATAATATAAAAAAAATCAATTAATAATTTGGACTTCATTTTAAACCATTCACCATTTATGGATCTTACCATTCACGACAATGATATTTTGATTCACTTTTTTTAATTTAATTTTAGCCCATCATTTTTATCACCTTTTAATTATTTATTTTAATTTTTTTAAGTAATGTGATGATATAAAAAAAAATAGAAGTGATGAGTTAAAAACGAATGGGTTAAATATATTTTTGGTCTCTCAAGTTTCAGTGAATTTTGGAATTAGTCCCTCTTCAAAATACCAATTTAGTCCTTCATCTTTATAAATGTGTGAATTTAATCCTTCTTATCAAATTTTGTTAAGTTTATTTGACATTTTAATTGCATTTTATGATAATACTTAAGTTAACATTAAAGCGAAAATGTGTCAAACGGTGTAAACAATTCAAATACTAGCATGAAATGCGTTTGAAACGTCAGATAAACTTAACAAAATTTGGTAAGAATGACTAAATTGATACAAGATGAAGGACTAAATTGGTATCAAGTTTCGAAGAGAGACTAATTCCAAAATTCACTGAGACTTGAGGAACCAAAAACATATTTAACCCAAAACGAATAAAACAAAATGAGTTAAAATATCATTATCCTTTTATTTAACATTTATCATGACTTTCATCCGGATATTAATTTCATTCATGTTATTCTAACCACTACTTTTCTCTCCCAAAACATTCATTCTGTGTCAATTGTTATTATAAAGGATAAGCATTTTATATGGTCTAATTTAATTATAATTTTAAGGTGTATATAACAATATTTTTTTTTTTAGATGGGATCAAAGTTAAGGACAAAATAATTTAACTAAAGAAATAAATAATTTTAAACTTTTAACTATAAAAAATATAATAACTAAGGGATGGTTGTTTAGTACTTGAGTCAATCAAATCATGTATCAAACTGATAATTAAATGATAGATAAAAGAAATTAAAATTTGATTATATATGGCATTGATAATAAAGATCAATCTAGGATAACTTATTAGTTATGAATTTGCATCTTAATGTGAGATGTAAAATTATAGGATGTCTCTGTTTTTATCTATTGTATTTATGAATATTTTAGGCAATAATTTAGATCGTGTTTTAGTATTTTCAATAATATTACATCGTTTGAGTCGATTTTAATATATTTTTTCTTTAACTTTATATGAAACATATGTCTTTTAAGGGTTAAAATCATAACAAAAATTTCATTTTCTAAATTATCTCATATAAAATATTGATTTTAACAATGTTAACGAATTTGAGGTGAAAATAAGTTGATGTATTTTTATGACAACTTGTACGATAAACCATAAAAAAATATATAAAGAAGTTTTTAAAATTTATCTATAATATTATTTTATATAATTAGACAATTATACAAAAGTTAGGTGGATCAAATTGAACTTATACCATCTTAAGATTTATGTAAAGTATAATAAAAAAATTACATTAATCAGTTTGATTTTTAGTTTTTTAGTCTACATCTTATAAAAGTTTCCAACAAAGAAATCATTTTAAGTATACTGCGTGAAAATACTAACTTTTATATCTAGTACGGTGTTTCATTACCTAAAAAAACTCATATTTCTTGTCAATGTTGTTTTGAAAATCTTTTTATAGAAAATACTTGCAAATTTTGTTGTAAAATTTTTTTTGAAAGAAATTGTTACCAATTTTCTTGCGAAATATTTTGTATAAAATACTTTTTGCAACAAATTTTGTAGGAAATACTTTCAAATTTTATAATTTTGTAAGAAATGATTACATGCGAAGGAATTACCTGTCAATTAAAATTATTAAAAAAAATGACAGAAATTTTTTTTCTTGCAAATTCTTTTAACAAATTTGCAAGAAAAATCTCATATAATATAAGAATTTTTAGTAGTGTTTGTTTTTTAGAGGAGATATGTAGTGTTCGAGTAAAATTCAATTATATTTATTTTCATTAACTGTTATTTAACAATGGAATATATTTACAAATATATTTATATATTTTTACTGCTAAGATTTAGTTTTGATACGATCACACAACTTTCCTTCTCTACTTAGTCTTATAATACAGTATTAAAAATTTATTTTATGTTTTCTTTAAAATAGATAAATAGAGTAAAAGTAAAAAAGAAATAAGTCAAGGAAAAGTAAAAGATGAGAAAATAAACTTTAATAAATAATTTATCAAGTAAAAATGAATGAAAAATATAGAAATAGATTATAAATATTTTGTGAAGTTGTATAATTTCATTGATTTCTTAGGAAATTTATTATTTATAAATAGTATTTTTTTTATAAAAATAACTTAATGAAGTGTATGTTTTTTTTTAGGTTCTTTTAACCTTTGAAGAATACCGAGTTTTCTTTTTGAGTCTTTTGTTAAACGAGTTCAATTTGTTACTTTTTTGTTTTTTTTAATATATATAGTATAAAAGTCTATGGGCTAGAAATTTGAACAGTTGATAACTAATAAAATAAACGACTTCATTTAATGCTACTGGTCATGTGTATTAGGCTATCTGGATTATTCATTTATATATATATATATATATATATATATATATATATATATATATATATATATATATAACATAATTTTTTCAATTGGTATATTTTATAATATTTAATATTTTTTTATCTGTGTATAGTGTATTGTACCTGAGTACAAATAAATAATATCTTATAAGTCAACAAACACCATTTGTAAAATATTTTCGCAAGATCTCTAATATAACTTCATCATATAAATTTTGGATGTCCATTGTTCAGCTGTATCCAGCCTTTGTTCCTCATTTATTTAACAGAAAATTTGACAAATATTTTTAATGTAAATTTTTCATGTGTCAACACATTGTCCATTTGAGTTTATTCACTTTGATATTTGAAATTTTGGTTTTAGTACATTTTTAGATCAAAATAGTTTTCTTGTTTTAAATATTATACGCTTGTGGTTCAAAGAAATTTCCACGATTTTCAAATCTTTTGTTCAGTTTTTCCATCGTCAGAAAAATCAATTTGAAAAAGCATAAAAAGAATTTGTTTGATAACGATATTGAAAATGTAAATGATGAATTATGTAAACACTTGTTTCACAATGGTATGATGTATATGAATTAAGATGTGTAAACACTCCACAACAAAATATAGAACTGTAGAAAAGGAAGATTTTTCATCTTTTAGAGTAGTAAATCATACTTCTTCCCTATGTCTATTTTTATATCCTATGCCACATACTTCATCAACATGTTACCCTTTATTTTTCTTTTTTTCTATAAGTCTTTCTTGTTGAGTCTTTGAATTTTTATATGTAATTCTAGAAAATAAAATTAGATATTAGAGTTCTTAAAAAAAAAAAAAAATATATATATATATATATTATCTTACAATAAAAAAGTATAAATGTTTGGATGTTTAAAAAAAAACTAATTCTTGACAAATAATATCAAAGAATGAAACAACCCATTTTGACAATAGAGCAAAATAAGTTATTTGACTCGGAAGTTGAGATTCCTAAAAGATAAAGATAATGACGAAGAGATAAATATCATTGGGAATTTAACTATTGCATTAAGAAAAGATGTTAAATATATATATATATATATATATATATATATATATATATATATATATATATTTTATATATTTTTTATAT
>Ga0214542_1007963_pt1 | contig 18009 bp, 16 predicted proteins | sample CNSS1metaG_FD_160096 | JGI IMG/M metagenome (GOLD analysis project Ga0214542, IMG submission 160096) | Root nodule microbial communities from cowpea collected in UCLA plant growth center, Los Angeles, California, USA - CNSS1 | ecosystem: Host-associated > Plants > Roots > Nodule | place: USA...
GGAAGTGAGCTAGAAACTGGAAAAAGAGGACAAAATGAAGTTAAGAGTCTTAACTCTAACTTGCACCACACGTTTTAAACGGAGAGGAAAAGGGATGAACGGACCAGAAGCTCCGAAGTTCACTTACCTGGAGAAAGGAGGGGTTTTGGTAGCTCGGAGACGAACGGAAGTTGTGCCCTAGCAGAGCACTTCCCTGTGGATTTGAGAGGAAGAAGAGAGCTGCTGCAAGAGAGACCAAGACTCACTGTTTTTTTGAAACAGAGGTAAGTGAGAAATGAGAGGGGGCTGGTAGGGTAGGGTGTCCTTCAGAGGGCTGCCCTTGGGCCTACGAAGGGCCAGGCCCACACCATCTGGGACAGCAAAGGAAGGAAAAAAAAAAAGGCTTACAAAAATTTTCAAATATATTAATTTTATAATATATTTAGAATAAAATTATAATACTTTGTAAAAAAATTAATGAAAAATAAAAGATAAATTTAAAATTTTAGAATATTATTATGATTATTGTTATTGTTATTGATCATAAATACTTTTTATTATAATATTTTACTTTTCAAAAAATCAATAATAATAAATTTATTTTTTATTTTATCTCTTCTTTTAGAATAATTAAAATGTAAAATCAATAACTTTAATTAATTATTTTAAATTATTTTTCATGATTTTAATTTTAATTTTTTATTATTTAAAAAAAAATCAAAATAGGTTTATGTGAGAAAATAGTATTTCAATACATAGTTGGAGAAATAATATTTCAAAAGATTATATCGAAGAACTTCTCTTAAAAAGGAATCATTTTGAAAAAAAATCTTTTTTCTTTGATCTGAATATTAATTTTAAAAATAAATTAAGCATAAAGAAATTTCCAGATTTTTTAAAAAGTAAAAAATTTATTATCATTCAGGTAAAAACTTGTGAGAAAAAGTAATGAGAGTTTAAAACTCAGAAATGGATTTTGGTGGAACTTGAACAACGGGTCTTAACATTTAAGGCGAAGAAGATCCGTTTGGGTTTCGGGCAGAACAGGGTATCTTTTTTTCTTTCTGCTGTTTCAGACAAAAAGAGAGTGAGAGAAACTCATAGAAAATTCTCGAAGAAGCTTATTTTTTATTTTTTCATTTTGAGTATTTTTCTTTTTTTGATTTTAGGGTTTGAGAACTGGCACTGGACAGCGATGTCGAATCATCACCGTTCTTCCTCTAAGAACGGTCTACCACCTCAAGAACTCCTTGATGATCTCTGCAGGTTTCGCATTTTCTTTTTCCGTTTTTTGTTTTCTTGCTTCTCTGTTTGGTTTCCCAGAAAATGCAGGAAAATAGGACATTGAAAGTTAGGGTGCTTTTTTTTTTTTTTAATTGTTGAATTCTTGAATTGTTCTGGTTTTCGGTTCCTTTTAGCCCACATTTATCAATATTACGCATTTACACCTTTTAAGCCTCTAATTAATCGTACTGTCTTACCAAAAGAATTGGTAATATTGTAGGCTGGTGACTTTTGAATATTTTTTTAATTATTATTATTATTATTATTTGATGAATGTTTTGGAAGATTCGGCTTTTTTCTGTCGTCACGTCAATGTAATTTTGGAATGTAAGAATGTGAGGTTGAGTATGATAGTAAATTAGGCTTTAAGCAGCATATGATGGTTTCTTTTCTGTTGCTGGTGAGTCAATTATTCTTACTTGCTACACTGCTATACTATTTTTGTAAGAGAATGTTCTGCTGGATATTTGTTTCTTATTAATCAAGGATTACTCACTATCAGCATAATAAAAGTGTTTTCTGCTATTACAACTGTTCAGTTTTTTTTTTTTTTAATTCTAATAATATTATAATAGTGATGAGATGATCAGTGAATTGAACTGCCATTTATAGATATTCAGTGATATAGGTTTATTATATTTTGTGATGCTGTGTCCTCCAACTCTGTAACATTCGTAGTCATTTGCATTGCATTCATGTTCCTCCCTTTTTTTTGTTGACTCTAATTATGTGTATTTTGTTCCTTTCTTAATAAGACACTTTTCATGTTGATATATTGCAGTCGCTTTGTGCTGAATGTGCCAAAGGAAGATCTTCAGTCTTTTGAAAGGATATTGTTTCTTGTGGAGTATGCACATTGGTTTTATGAAGATAACTCTGTAGAAAATAATCCATCTCTGAAATCATTAAATCTGAAGGAGTTTACTTCTTTATGTATCCTTAATGTAACTGATTTGTTTTCAGTCCTTCTGTTTACAGTAGCCGAATATAAGTTTTTCATTCTTGTTCCTTTTGACTATTATAGTTCATGAATAACTTTTTCATACTCTAGTTTCTTTTATAGTTTTCATTAATTAAAAGGGTAATCATAGTAAGCTATATTGTTTGATTTTTAACATGGGGATGGAATACAAGTATGTGAGCAGAGGAAATGAATGGTGCATGGAAATTCATTCCTGTAACAAAAACACCCAATTTTTTTTTGCTAGGTAGGATTAGGTCAATGGATCAAACAATGTCATAATTCATTAGTGAAGCTTGTGTGTTCCTAACTCAGTTTTTAAGACATTAAACTTGGTCGGAATTTAGTTGCTTCTCAAGCTTTCATGTTCAATTCTACTCCTTTGCCATCTCTTGTAATATATGAACCAAATATTGGAAAACAGGGAAAATGTAAATTTACAGTGTTGTTCACACTCCAGTTTTGAGGAAATCTACATAGTGTTTGTTAGCTTATTTTATATGTCTAAAGATGAAATTTAAGGTTTACATTAATGGGATTGTAGAAAATTATCTTTGCATGATTTGGCACAAAAAGATGTCGACATGCTCCCATCTGGAATTCCTTTGCCTCCTTCATCGTTTTTTACATAAGTTTTTATGTATTACTAGTTGAGCTCATCATTGAGGGTTGTTTTTATGCTCAGCCTGTTAGCCATGCTCACATGCATGCTTGTGCATGGATACACGGACATTGATAATTATTTAGACAATGATTGTTGGAACCTTGTTGTTCTCTGATTACATTATTTGACCCGATGAAAGAAGGCTATCATTATTTAATGTACTTTGTAGACATTATTAGGCACAATTGGTCAGGCTTTACCTAAAGTAATGCTAGTCATTGTTATTGTCATTTTCTCTTTATCAACTTCAATTTATATATTAGATGAAATATTCCTTAACATTTAGAAGTGTTCAACAGTTGTGATGTTTTAAAGCCTTATGTGGCCCATATAGATGATATTTTCAAGGACTTCACATCCTATAAGGTTCGAGTTCCTGTAACTGGGGCAATAATTCTTGATGAAACATATGAAAGGGTAAGCCAAGAATAAACACTTTCAACGGCTCTTATTTTTTGCTTTCTGTAGTGAGAAAATTACCTTGTTTTCAAGTGCTGGGGCTGTCTTCTCTCTGGTATGTTCTGGTGTGTTGTTACCGTAATCAGTGTGTATGAACGTGGTTACTATCTGTATGATGAATTCCACGTTATTATTTATTTTAAGAAACAAGAGGGACTAATAAAACCATTCATACGAAAGATAGAAAAGCTAACAATCAATTGTAGTAGAAAAGGAAATAGGATTCCTAGATAATCTCGTATTAGTTAATAAAAATATGTCAGTGGCATTTCTTTTATCGGGTCATTAAAATTCAGGAAACATTTATGCTCCATAGTTGGCTATAGGAAGATCAATGTCGCTAGCTGGTTGATGATAAAATGATTAATGCTTATAGACTTTTAATGTGAGGACAGGAAAAACCATAGCCTTTTATAGGTCATAAGGTAGCAAAATAGTTCAGGAACCCCTACACTTGGAAGATGAAGTATTTCTTTCTGCTCAGTATTCTTCATGTAAGTGACTTGGTTATGGATGATCTTCATTATTCCACTTGGTTAACTTCATTTCAGAAACAGGATATTATTTGTTTCAGTGGGAGATATAATTTATATCATTAGTTGTTTATAGTTAGCTTTCACCTGATATCTAAAGCTTTAGGAGAGAGTTGGTCCATATCAAAATATCAATATCTCTAACCAAGTAGTTAAGACTAAGAGGGCCCCCATTCTTATAATACAAGCCTGAGTTTAAACAGTCAATACACCATATATGCTTTGAGTTCAAGCCCACATGGCTCTTGTACGAAGGGACATGCAAATGATATAATGAAGCCAGTTATACTCATACACCAACTAAAAACATGCTTTAAAGGAAAGTTGCGCCATGTCATTTTTCAATAGGCGATCTTGAAACTTTGTACACTGGGAGTGAACAGCCTTGTTCAAAGACAAACAAATTAAAGCATAATTTTGCAAAATAATTTTTAAAGGAATGAGATATCACAGTTAGAGATCGCATGTATAGTTCCACTGAAGATCTTCACAACTCTAAACTGATACAATAGTTTTGAAGATTCTTTCAGAGTTACTTATTGTTATCTTGAACCGTGTTTTTACATGCCTGCTGTTGACAGTGCTTGCTAGTAAAGGGATGGAAAGGTTCAAGTTGGAGCTTCCCTCGTGGCAAAAAGAGCAAAGATGAAGAAGATCATGCATGTGCCATTAGAGAAGTAAGCATGTTACGCTTTCTCAGTCTTTAGTTGACCATTTTTTCCTTGTGGGCTTAGATTGTAGGTCTAGGAAAGATACTTGCCTGTTCATTACAAAATTGATATGCATTGTAAAATCTATAATATTAATTGGCTAATTCACGTTTTATTACGAGTCATGGGTTAGTTTTCCCTTTTTTGTTTTTGTGGTGAGTGCAGGTCATGGAAGAAACAGGTTTTGATGTTTCAAAACTTCTTAAAAAGGATGAATACCTTGAAGTTATCTTTGGGCAACAGAGAGTGAGGCTTTACATTATCGCTGGAGTAAAAGATGATACATCATTTGCTCCGCTTACCAAAAAGGAAATCAGTGTATGTGATTCTTTACAATTTTGCTTATTCTAAGTTTTATGTCTTTGGAGATTGTACATCTATCTGAAATTGATGAGTGATATGACTAAAATAGAGTGTACAAGTTGGGGGTAATCCTCACTTCTGGAATATTTGCTTTTGGGGTTAAGTTAGATCAAAATTCAAAATTCTATTATGATATCAAAGTCTATTCTAGTAATTATTTTTTGGATCTAGTGGGCCACCCAGTGTTGAACCACATGTAGATGCTTAGTCTTGCTAACTTTCATGCTTGAGAAGTCTAGTGCTTGGTCTGAGGAGGCATCCTTGATCTCACATCAACTAGTAATATGGTCAAAATATATAATATTTGAGGGCAACTCTGACTTGAAGTACTTTTTAGGGTTGTTAGGTCGAAATTAAAAACTCAAAAACTTGGTGCTTAACCTTATAGTTATCTTTAATACTTTCCTATACGATAGTTTAAGGTAAAATGAGAAATTTCATTAGACTATAAAGGAAGAGTATGATCTGCGGATGATGAGTACACCACTTTTCAAATAGTTAGTTCATATTATTCGCTTTTGAACTGGCTGACAAGAAGATAGGGATAAAGTAAGAAAATATTGAGATATGGGATCATAAACAATCGTATTAGTAAAAACATTTTTTAGAATCCAAAACAAAACTATACTTAAAATACAAATAAACTAATATGGAATTATTGATTTTCATGTAGGCAAGTTTGTTGCAGTTGCAGCTTTATTTAGTATTTGCAGCCCATTTAGTTGCATTGTCCTCACAGTCATTTGCAGCTAACATTGTTTTCTATCTATCTTTCAAAAACATTGAAATCAAATGTAGTCATGTTACATTACATTCTATCTACTTCATTGTGTTCCTTTTGTTAGTGTGCACCACTGTTACTTCTAATTTGAATCTGGACTTATATAATTGAATTTGTTGTGGCCAAGAACTTTCTGCAATATTAGTTTTCTTTGCTCTTGGTTAAATTTCATGGTAAAATTATCACCATGTGACGGGCAACTGTCGGTGTTCAAGATACTGAGAAACTGTTATTTGTGCAGGAAATTGCATGGCACCGGCTTGATGACCTCCAACCAGCAACTGATGAAGTGATATCTCGAGGGATCACTGGCCTTAAGCTTTATATGGTGGCTCCTTTTCTGGCGTGAGTACAAAAGCATATGATTTTGACAGTTTCAGAGAATGCCCCATGTATTGTCTAAGTTAAAAAAAAAAATTCACTGCCTTCATGCAGATCATTGAAATCATGGATTTCCACACACCATCCTGCTATGGCTCCAAGGCCTGATTTGCCTCTCAAAGGTTGGTCCTAATTCACCCAAAATACTGTTTGGCTATAAACATCACTTATGTTATTGTTTCAATGCATGAGTACGTTGGATGAAGTTTAGTTACTCAATGCTTGGCTGTGTTGGGATGGGTTAATTTCTCATTATGTTGCACTACATAGTACATTATGTACATCGCAGTCTTACAGCCCCTAGTCTTGACCACTGATTTTAAATCTGAGTGCATTTGGCTTGAGAAATTTGATCGTTAGTATTGCATTTTGTTAGCTACAATACTGTGTATATTTCATTATTAGGAAGGTCTTTAGGTACAGGATTTGTCAAGTGGTTCAAAGGGAAAATCAGCTATGGATGAGCTTGTATAATGTTTGCTTATTTCAAATTTAGTACTGCAATGCATGCCTAGTTTGACCGTTGTACATTTTCTAAACTACACATTCTTCATACATTAGTCAGGAATGCTAAAAATCCTTTACTTTTTTCAAGGAATTTGCGTGTGGAAAGCAAAACACAATTCTATTGGAAATAGCTCTACAGTAATAGATAGCCAGCCTACAAAACCTGAATCTGATTCTCACACCCCTGATGTGGGGCCTGGCAAGAGCTTTAGGAATTTCAGATTTGATACTGCCTCAATTTTACAAGCAATGGAAGCTTCCTTTTCTTCATGAAACTTCAGCAACCTTCCTGTAAAGTTTCCTGTTACTGAATTGATTTCACTCTCCATTCCAATTAGGAGGTTGCTGTACATATTGTTCCTCCAGTTGTCTGGTTGAATGAGTATTATGTACATTATATGTATAGCAAGTATTTTGTACCTAAATAGTATTTTCAGTTAGTGTGGTATTTTCTGTAAAACTAGAGAAAAAGTTCAATGTATAAGTTATGCTCCTCCTTCCATTAGCAATCAGAGGAAATGAAACCGATTTATATGATAATATGCCATAATAAATCTGCTACTTTATGATGGTAGCATGAAATCTTCTTCATCCTCTCGATCTCCTCTACACCACAAATCAAAATCATACATTGTGTTTTCTCTCCTATCAAGGACCGAGAGGTTGCAGGAAAAAGATGCTTTAGTCCCTAAAATACCTGGAATTAGGCCCAAGGTTTTGGGTCAATATAGGTCATTGTTATTCTCATGCTATTTTTTTTCTATTTCCATGTCTCAAACTAGATTTGTTTTTAAAAAATATCCTTGATGGAAACATGTTTCCTTTTACTGATGAGCGTACGACATAATTTAGTTTATGTTGTGTACAAACAACTAACACAAAGAAAACTTCTTTTTGTTTAGTTTTGTCATAAAAAAAGTTTAATGCAACAGTTTTTCTTAGGAGATTAATACGTGAAAGCTTGATTCTATTGTGGTAATGAATTACATAGAAAAAAAAATGATATCTGAAGCTATTTTTAAATAATAGGTATATTAAATATAATACAAAGTCGGTTCCTTAAGTCTGTGTAAGTCATTATAAAAATAGTCGAAACCTTTTATTACTTAGATACAGACTGAGAACGAAACAAACCAAATTATCGGAAGGTGTTAAATATGTTTTTGGTTATTTAACTTTTAATAAATTTTGAAATTAGTATATTTTGAAATTTTGGACCAATTTAGTCATTCATTTTTTAAAATACATGAATTTAGTCTTTTTAATCAAATTTTGTTAAGTTTATTTGAAATTTTAAGCGTGTTTCATAATAGTATTTGATTTAATATTAAAACAAAAATGTGTCAAATAGTATAAACAACTCAAATACAATAATGAAATGTGTATAAAACATCAAATAAATCTAACAAAAGTTGATTAAAACAACTAAATTCACGTATTTCGAGAGATGAAAAATTAAATTATTTCAAAGTTTTGAAATAATAATTTACTGAAAGTTAAGGAACCAAAAACATATTTAACCCTATTGAAAGTATACAACGAGAATTAGTACAAGATAACTTTTTGTATAAGCACTCATACTATAAATATAGGTTAAAATACTCTCTTGATCCACGTTTTTGTTCAAAAATCTCAAATAGGTCATAAGATTTTTTTTAGTCTCAATTAGGTCCATATTTTTGAAAATGTGTAACAATTAGGTCCATTCCGTTAGTATGATATTAACGATGTTAAGGATGTGCCACGTGTCAGCTCCTCATTTTTTTGAATTTTTTTTTATTTTTTTTAAAAATATTCATATCACATGTCACGTCAATATTGTGCCCGTGTGAATGAGGTGACATGTGTCAAATTATTGTCTGAATCTCAATTTGGTCTATATATATGTTATTTTTATTACATTTCAGTCCATTTTTTTAAAATTTTTTAAATATATTTATTTTAACTTTTTACAAAATTGTTTTAAAATTTTATGTTTAAATTTATAAAATTATTATTTTTAAACCAACTCTAACATTTGTATATAAATTATTTAAAACAATTTTGTAACAAGTTAAAATAAATATTTTAAAATTTTAAAACAAAATATAAGTAAAGTTTAATGTAAAATATAAATTTAAATAAATTTAATATTATTAAAATGTTTAATAAAAATATAATTATAAAATTTTATATAAAAGTTAAATTTGGTATCTGGAGAGGATGAAATTCAAAATAATAAAAAAAATGGACTGAAATATAATCAAAATAACAAATATATGAACCAAACTGAGATTCAAACAATGACTTGACACGTGTCACCTTACTGACTTGACACATAGCACATCCTTAACACCGTTAACACCATACTAACGAAATGAGCCTAATTGTTAGACATTTTCAAAAACATGGACCTAATTGAGACTAAAAAAAATCTTAGGATCTATTTGAGATTTTTGAACAAAAAGTGGACCAAAAGAGTATTTTAACCATAAATATATATTTAAAAGATAAACACATTGTTACACAAGTTAACTAACACATTATATAACTTAAAGTGCTTACACTCTACTTAGGGGTGTAATTGGTTTGGTATGAATCAATCGAATCTCCTTCAATTATATATTTTTTTAGTTGAGTTTTGTTCAATAAATTATAGATTAAATATGTTTTTGGTCTTTAACTTTTAGTGACACTTGACATTAATTCTTCATTGAGTCTTCTAATTCTAGAAGTGCATAAATTTAGTTATTTTAATTAACGTTTCGAACGTGTTTCATTTCAATGTTTGCTGACAAACATTTTTACAATATTAGGTTTAAAAAAAATGACTAAATTCATGCATTTATAAGATTGAGGGACTAAATGACGCAATGTTCTTTTAAGTTGTTGGCATTGTTTGTGTGTATTTGTGTGGGCGAATTTGTGGCAAAGCGTGTGTTCTTTTCAGCAGATATGTAGTGATTTGCAGGAGCGAATTTACGGGATGTAATCCATATTCCATCCTCGCATATATGCCCTGATTTGGGTGTATTATAGGTAACATTACCAAATTAATCCTGTTATTTTTACCAAGCACGTGAACCAGCTGTTGCATGTTCCTTTCCGCTGACAAGCTGCAAAGAGTCCTGCACTCCTAGCTTCGTTTTACGCTGCCAAGTTGTTATATTCATGCACAAATTTGCTTGAGTGATTATGTTTGTGGTGTGGTGGTGTTATTTAATGGCATTTTGCACTGGTGTGAGTGAATGAACTAGTGTTGGTGTGTGGTGTGGGTGTGTGACTGTGAGAAGATGGTTAGGCTGTGAGTGAGGTAAGGAAGATGGCTAGGCTGTGAGTGAAGGGATGCGCACCGGTTACATAACTGGTGCGGTGATGTGTGTGTGGCACCGGTTATGTGAGAACCTAGAAAATCATACTAAAAGAGTGACTGTGTTTAAAAATAATGAGATCCTAGTATTATTTTAATAAATAAACCGCTTATATATAAATAGAAATTTCATAAAAGGATTTCATTATTTAGAAAACACTATCTCTCTAAAACTTTGTTCCCTAAATTCTCTCTGTCTTCTCTCTAAAATCTCTCACTATACTCTCACCCTCTTGAAGATCAAAAACCGCTAGAGTGATCACTGCGGTGAGATTTTCAAGTCTATCCGATCAGAACCTTGAATTGAGTAAGTAATAATTCTGCTCTTTTCTCGGTCTTTTCTTAAAAACTCTGCATGTGATATTATTTGTATCGCATGTGAGGTTAGAGTATCTTGTAAAAATATCTGCTGATCTGTGGCTTTAATGATGTTCCCTGATCGTGTTTATGCTAATTCTAGGTTGAATTGTGAGCATCGGCAGTAGAAAAGAATTTTAGGTTACGTTGTAATCATGCGAGTCAATCGCAAGTAAGGGAAGCTAATAATTGATTGTATTTAAAGAGTTCAGTGGATGTAATTGTGTGTAATTAGAATTTACTGCTTGATTGCTGTGAGATTGTGAACTGATTTATGCTTTGTATAAGTTGAGATGTGAATACATTGTATGAATTGAGGTTGAATTAAGAGAAATGGATACTTGAGTCATAACTCTAATTGGTATCATCTTCCTCAGTTTAAGAACTAATTTGAAACCAAATAAACTTGCAAGAGATGTGCTAATTAGAGTCATGAAAACAAGGAGCATATTTCTCAAGAAATCAAATATGTGCTATATTATTGGTGTGACGCTAAGCTTTAGAAGCAGCGTTGAGCACTAAAAAATGCGAGAGGATCAACGTTGAACGTCGCCTCAATGGTGCTTGGGCGTTGAAAAATGTGAGAAGAATGGCGCTGAGAGCCGAACGAGCGGTGCCCCAGTGCTAGGACCTCTATAGGTCTGGAAGGAAATTTAAATGCTGACGCTAAGAGTTGGATCTGAGGCTGACCGGAAGAAATTGCGAGACAAATAACGCTTAGCATTGGAACTGGACGCTGAACGCTGAGTTGCCCTGTTTTATGTGATTGTTGTTTTGACCTGTTCAATGCATTAAATGATAGGAAATGGATTCTATGATTTTATTAATATATCCTATATGAGTTTGGTGAATGTGAGTCTGCTTATGGGAGTTATGGAAGAGTTTCGTGGAGAAATTCTATGTGTGGATGAGGTAGTGTATGTAAGGACATAAGGACTCAGTTTTGGTTAGTACCCTGACGCTCCAATAATCATTAAAGCTCACGTAGAGTATAATGAGTTATGTCGTGAGGATTAGCAGGAGGTCTTAGTCACTGGACTCGATCAACTCCTTGGCGCGAAGGAGACTTACTTGGTGCGATGATTGGGTGATAACCCCTTGAGGCCAAACTCTGCAGAGTTGGGGAATCATACACCGGTGCAAGCCACCAAGAGGTCCGATGTCACTTGCATATATTTGGATAATCGAGTCTAGAGTTGACTGGAGTGTGTGTTGGAATGTTTCTATGCTCTAATTTAACCTTTCTTAATCATTATTAGCTTACCCTAAGTGTTTTGTGTCTGCCTGTTCTTTTGGTTTATTCTTTGCAATGATCACTTAAATGTGTGAGTATAGGAAACTGCAAGTGAGGAGATTTCCCGTGAAGTTGGTAGTATGGCGGAGTAGTAGTGACCTATGGTGCTAATAAATAGGTGTTTTGTAGTTCATGGCTAGAATCTATCCATTTTCCCTCATAGTAGTCTTGTACATATAGAATTTGATAATACTCTATTATGGATGACTGTATAAGACTCTATATTAACTTCCATGTTATTTGCTTTGTGTTATCACTATATAATGCTTTATTTAGTAGTCTAAAAGCTATTAAATGAGATGTTACATTTTGGTATTAGAGTAGTAGTCCTTTAGGATTTGTGAATGTGAGCTTGCTTAGTCTCCATTGTATGTTGTGGTAGATGTTCCGGTAGTTGTGTTAGTACTCGTGGATTGAACTAATTGTTTCTTTTCTCGGTGTGAACAGAGCTATGGCACCAAGGCCACCTCCTCCTCCTCCAACTATAGATAACCCCAACCTTTTAGTGCTATGGAAACTATGGTTGCAACTATGCAACAACAAAATCCAAACATGGTGAATCAACATAATTTGGCTATGCAACAAATGTAATATGCAAGATTGGCAGCTGAAGCCACACAACAGAGGCATCTAGAAGCCTTACAACAGATGAGAGAATGTCAATTCTCAACTAGTTCTTCACGAGCCCCTCCTCCTAGATCTCAAGAGTGGAGTTTAGAAGATTTTCTCCAGCACCACCCAGCCAGATTCAGTGGCACGGTTAGTCTCGATGAGGGGATCAATGGCTAAAAGACTTGGAGAGAATCTTTGATGCAAAGAGATGCCCTGCAAAAGATAAATTGGCATATACAGAGTATCTGTTAGCTGGAGAGGAAGTGAATTAGTGGTTCAGTGTGAATATGATGTTGGAAGATAGTAGGGAAAACATCACATGGGACTTGTTCAAGAAAATTTTTTATGCAGAGTATTTCCCTGACAATGTGAGGTATGCAAATGAGGTAGAATTCTTGCAATTGTTGCAAGAAAACATGTTAGTGTCAGAATATGTAGAGAAGTTTAAACATTTGGGCAGGTTTCATACTTTGTGCATGGATGAGGAGTGGCAATGCAAATGGATTGAGTGGAGATCTTAAGCTTATGGTAGCTCCCCTTTCCAATAAAGAATTTCTGGCCCTAGTAGAGAAAGCCCGAGTAATGGAGAAGTTGAAAGCAGAAGTTGAGACTCAACAATCATCTCAACAGGGGGTGGGAGGGCCATCTGGGCCCAAGGTAAAATACGAAGAAAAGTAGAAGTCGTACTTTAGACCACCGCAGCAGGGGCCTAGAAGATTCTCACCACAACCACAATCTTAGTCGTTTAGATCATAGTGTTTTCAGTGTGGAGGACCACACCTGAGAAGTGCTTGCCCACAGCTTGCTAAAGGGAGGACGTGCCATGGTTGCGGTAAAGAGGGACACTTTATTAGTGATTGTCAATTTGGTAGGAGCACAGTCTCAAAGTCTACAACCCAGTCACAAACCCATCAAAAGCGAGGGAATGAAAGACCCCAGGTAGCGGGCAGAGTATATGCTATGATCAGAGCAGAGGCAGCAGGTTCATGTAAACTTATTGTTGGCTCATGTGTGATTATTGGTAGGAGTTTATGTGTCTTATATGATTCTGGAGCAACACATTCCTTTGTGTCAGAATTTAGAGTCCAAGAGTTGGGTTTGCCAGTTAAGGAGCTATATTATGATCTGACTGTATATACTCTAGCGTCGAGTTTAGTAAAGACATCTACCTTATGCGCTAGATGCTCCGTTGTGATTGAGGGGCATTAGTTCAAGGTAAACATGGTGTGTTTGCCCTTGAAAGGCTTGGATGTAATCTTAGGAATGAATTGGTTATCTGCCAACCACATTCTTATAGATTGCAATGAGAGAAAGTTGTTGTTTCCTAATCTCGAGGATGAGAAGTTGTTGTCTTCACAACAAGTTGTCAAAGAAGCTAAAGAAGGGTCTCAGTGTTTCCTCGTTCTAACCCAATTGTCTATTGAGGAAAGAAATGTATATGCCAGGATACCTGTTGTGGAGGAGTTTGCTGATGTCTTTCCCGAGGATATACCAGGACTGCCTCTGAAAAGGGAAGTGGAGTTTTCTATTGATTTGGTTCCTGGAGCATGACCAATATCAATATCTCCTTACCGCATGGTTCCAACTGAATTAGCATAACTAAAGAAACAAATAGAGGAATTGTTAGAAAAGCAGTTCATCAGGCCGAGCGTATTACCGTGGGGAGTGCCAGTACTACTAGTAAAGAAGAAGGATAGTAGTTCCCGACTATGCATGGACTGTAGGCAACTAAACAAGTTGACCATCAAGAATAATTATCCGTTGCGAAGGATAGACGACTTAATGGATCAAATGCATGGGCCTGTTGTTTTCTCAAAGATAGACCTGAGATCAGGATATCACCAAATTCTGGTCAAGTCTGATGATGTGCAGAAGACGACCTTAAGGTCTAGATACGAACATTATGAGTATGTAGTTATGCCTTTTGGTGTGACTAATGCTCCTGCTTTGTTTATGGATTTCATGAACAGAATTTTCAAGCCTTTTCTTAATAAGTTTGTGGTAGTCTTCATTGATGACATCTTGATCTATTCTAGGATTCACGGAGAACATGTAGAGCATCTGAGGACAATTTTGAGCATTTTATGAGAAAAAATGTTATATGCTAAACTGTCCACATGTGAGTTTTGGATGAAAGAAGTCCAATTCTTGGGGCACGTAATATCTGCTCCTGGTATCGTTGTAGATCCTTCTAAAGTGGAAGTTGTATTACTTTGGGAACGTCCTAAATCTGTAATGGAGATAAGAAGCTTTGTGGGACTGGCAGGTTATTACAGGAGATTCATTGAAGGATTCTATAAGATAGTAACCTCGTTAACACAACTAACACACCAGGATTAGCCATTTGCTTGGACAGACCGCTGTGAGGAAAGTTTTCAATTGTTGAAGCAAAAATTGACAAGTGCCCCAATGCTAGTAATCCCAAACATTAATAAATCCTTTGAAGTATATTGTGATGCTTCTTATCAAGGATTGGGATGCGTGTTGATGCAAAAGAAGAAAGTGGTGGCCTATGCTTCTAGGAAATTGAAGGTTCATGAAAAAAACTACCCTACTCATGATTTAGATCTAGCAGTAGTAGTGTTTGTTCTAAAGACTTGGCGAAACTACCTATATGGTGCACAATTCCAAGTTTTCAGTGACCACAATAGTTTGAAGTATTTGTTCGATAAAAAATAATTGAATATGACGTAGTGACGGTGGATGGAATTCTTAAAAAATTATGACTTTGAATTGCTTTATCACCCGGGGAAAGCCAATGTAGTGGTTGATGCATTAAGCAGAAAAAGAATGCATGCTTCTGTTATGATGATGAAGGAGAGTGAATTGGTGGAGAAATTCAGAGATCTGTAGATACATGTGTTATTGGGGAAGGAAGTCACTAAATGTAGTCACGTGACTATAACTAGTGATTTTCTTGAGTTATTAATAGAAAAGCAACTGTCGGATGCTAAGATACAAAAAATAGTGAAATTGCTCGGGTATGAAAAAGCTAAAGACTTTGTGATGGGAATGAATAGGGTGCTGAGATTTAAGGACCGAGTTTGTATTCCAAAGGATCTAGAGTTGAAGCGTGTCATTCTTGAGGAAGGACATAAGAGTCGTCTTAGCATGCACCCCATCATGACTAAGATGTACCATGATTTGAAAGAGTCCTTTTGGTGGTCAAGAATGAAGCATGATGTAGCTCAGTTCATATCCTCTTGCTTGACTTGTCAGAAGGCGAAAGTAGAACATCAAAAAACCAGGAGGAATGTTGTAACAGTTAGAGATATCAGTTTTGAAATGGGATAACATTGCTACGAATTTTGTTACCCATCTACCACGATCCATTAGAAATCATTAGCTATTTGGGTGATAGTAGACCGGTTGACTAAGAGTGCACACTTTCTAGCATTAAACTTGAGCATGTCAATGGATAAAATGGCACAATTATATATCAGGGAAATAGTGAGACTGCATGGTGTACCTTCGAGTATTGTGTCAGACATAGACCCTAGGTTTACTTCTAGATTTTGGCAGACTTTTCAAAGTGCTTTGGGTAGTAGATTGACCATGAGTTCTGCATATCATTCTCAAACTGATGGGCAATCTGAGAGAACATTTGTGAGGATGGGATGAGGTATTGCCTCTAGTAGAATTTACATACAACAATAGTTATTATGCAAGTATATGATGCCCTATGAAGCTCTCTATGGTAAGAGATGTAGAACTTCGTTATGTTGGTATCAAGAAGGTGGAGCAGTGTTATTGGGGCTAGAGCTGTTGAAACAAACCTTATAAAAAGTGTCCAAAATAAGAGACAGGATGAAAGCCTCCTTGAGTAGATAAAAGTCGTATGCTGATCAAAAAAGAAGACCTTTAGAGTTTTTAGCAAGGGACTATGTTTTCTTGAGAGTAACTCCAACCACTGGCGAAGGAAGGGTTATTCATTCAAGAAAACTCTCTCCTAAGTTCATTGGCCAATATCAAGTCTTAAGGAGGATTGGACTAGTGGTGATGAGGACGTCGATGTCGTTAATCGACGAACGACTCCAATTGTTGATTTGTTCGTTGAAAATCAACTGAATCACTCTCGTCTCTCACTGAAACGCACACACTCGCGGTATTTGGAACCCTAGGAGGAGAAATCCTCATTTAAGGTGAAGTGAGCTCTGAAATTGGGGATAAACCTCTCAAATTAATCAAAGCTCCCTCATTACATCAAGTGGTCCGCCTTTTATATGTGAAGGCAGTCATGTGAAACGTAAATGAAACCCTAACGCTAAAAAGGAAAATAACGAACGGGCAAAACCCGTGTACAATGGAAAGGAAAATGTGAACCGTGTTCCTAGCTAAAGGTGGCACACGTGAAGAGATAGCAGCTAAGGATTGTACTGCGCGAAGGCTTTCTATGTGGGAGGAAAGGAACCCTTGCAGAGGTGTGTCACGTGAAAACAAGGGTTTAATGGTTTGCATCTATTAGCTGGAGCGTTGGATCCTCAAGTGATACACATGACACGTTGGGCTGCAGTAGCTGGATGCCCAATTTGTGAAGCACGCTGAATGTTTGGCTGAAAGATTTGGGCTGATATGTTTCAGGCCCAACTTTACTTATCACCTTACTATTATATGATGCGCTGGTTGCAATTGGAATAAATGGCTTCAAAATGGTTTGTGGCTTAGCAAAGATGCGTACTTCCATGACACTCACGAATGCTATATAATGAAGTGACAATAGCTTTAAATTGGGCTTCTCGACCCACTATGTTAGCATAATCGGTGCTGGTGCAATTGGAAGAGTGATATCGGTTACGTAACCCGTGTGTGTTGATTTTTTTTAACTTTTTTTATGTTTTTGCAAGTCTGTCAGAGTTCATTAGGTCTTCCATAACTTTTTAATTTTAATTTTATAACTTTTTCCCATTAATAAAAATTTAAATTTTTTTATGTTTAAATTTCATATAATTTTTAATTTTTTATAATTCGTTTTAATTATTTTTATAACATGAAATTACAAAATCATTCTCTTTTTCCATAAAGGTATTTTGGTAATTTTCAAATTCTATCTATTTTCACAATTTATTTTATCTATTACATAAATCAAATCTTTTACTAACTTTCATAAAACTTATCTCAAAATCCATTCACTTTACCCTCTAAGTCCATTCAAAAAAACACACATCTATCCACTCAAATCCATACAAATCTATCTTTACACTCTTCCTCAAATCTATCCACAAAAAAGAACACAACTTAAGAGACTAAATTAAGACAAAGTTTAAAAGAACTTTTTTCGAATTTCGTTTGTCTTAATTTTAAAAAGGCTTAATTATCATTTTGGTCCCCTAATTTGTTGGGTTGGTTCATTTTGGTCACCTTATTATTTTTAGGTTCAATTTGTTCTTCTAATTATTTAAAAGGTTCAATTTAGTCTCTGCTGTTAAGTCAACTTTAACACCGTCTCCGTACATGCCACGTGTCATTTTGTGGAATTTTCAAATTTTTTTTATTTTATTTTTTTAAAATTTTTTGAAATTTTCTTTTAAAAAAAATTATACTGCCACGTGTCACCTTATGGTTGTGACACGTGTAACCTTATGGTTGTGACACGTGGCAGGTCACGATTGTGCCACGTGTCAAACTAACATTGGTTGTTTTCAATTTAGTCTCTCTATTTACAATTTTGATTCAATTTAGTCCCCCAATTTTTTAAAATGATTTAATTTTGTCCTCTCCAATTTGAGACCAAATTAATAATTAAGCTTAATTACAATTTATACATTCATGTTTAAA
>Ga0214542_1007968_pt1 | contig 18000 bp, 13 predicted proteins | sample CNSS1metaG_FD_160096 | JGI IMG/M metagenome (GOLD analysis project Ga0214542, IMG submission 160096) | Root nodule microbial communities from cowpea collected in UCLA plant growth center, Los Angeles, California, USA - CNSS1 | ecosystem: Host-associated > Plants > Roots > Nodule | place: USA...
TATAGATACAATATGTAATCCATAAAGGAAACAAATCAACTTAGTTAATACAAATATTTACCATAAAGAGTAATGAATCATATCAGTAAATGTATCAAATCAATGGACAATCATTAATTCATAACAGAATTTAATATTTAGATGCCATCCAACTTAAGATTACAATATTTAAATTACGGATTACATTAAGATAAAGTGGATGTGAGTTTGACCATTTTATTTTTATTTTAGATATAAAATTCATCTCCATCCTGCGTACTCAGTTACATCAAATTTTCATATTCATAAAATAATGAATAACATGTATTTTCTCTGTTGTTTCAAATATTAATTAAATAATATTTTTATAAAAAATAAAAATTACAGCAAAAAAATGATATTATTAATTATTTAATATTGAAAAGATACATATTTTAAAGAATTTATGCGATTAAATACTTAAAATTGAGATATCCTTATATAAAAAAATAAATAATAAATAAGAATATTAGGAAAAAGATATAAATAATAAAATATGTGTTCTAAAATATTTGATTTAATGAAATTTAGATTTATGTTCCCTCAAATGGAATACATAATTTGAACAAAACTGTGAAAAGAAAAAATGTGTAATACTAAACAAATTAATCAACAAGTGAGAGAGATACAACGAAAGATTGTGTGGCAAACGGAAACTTTATTGATCATATGAATCAAACGTATCGACGTCTTCTTCCTACAATAATTCAAATCATCAATTAAGGGTTTCAGGTTCACATCAATGTTATTTCCTAGTTGTTTATGATCAAAATTATCATAGACAATATCGTATATTTTCTCTTCATGCATAACAAAGAAGGAAGATTGTAAATTATCAACAAAATTGGCTATGAATTATGTTTACTACTTAAGTTTCGATAAGGATTCATATACCATCTATAGCAAGTCCAAATCTTAAGTTTCTTAACTCTGTACTGAATTCTAGAAATGCTTCAATCTATATATTATGGGAAGGTACCACAACACTTTAGTAGAGGGACCATATCTTTCTTCATCAACTCTATTTCCATCAACTTTTTTTAAATTGTGATAACCCACATGTTAGATACACTTTTAGTGTGATAAACTTGTCTTTGTACAATACACAATCATTAAGGCATGCATGTGTAACATCCTAGCCGGAAATTACTATTAAAAAATAAATAAGAAATAAGATTTATAAAACATCACATTTATTCTCGCAATTTCCAAAAAAACGTGGAAAAATTAAAAGTTCAACATCGCTTCCGTAGTAATTAAAATCGTACTATTCAGTTATTACAAAACCAAACCATAAAAAAATACAGAAGAAAATCATAATAAAACTGAGTAAATAATCCCGTCGTGATCCCCACTCCGTCTCTACGTATCCGCCTGCTCACCTGCATTAACATCTGCTCCCATGTAACAAGTTACATGATCATCGCCACACACACACAAATAGGGTGAGCTCATTTAAATAAAACCAAACACATAAACTATTAAATACAACATCGCAACCTTAAAACCCCGAGTTAGTATTCTTCTCCCTTGTTCCTTACTTCTCCACTTCCAATACTTTCATTAGACGTCTATCATTTCTATACCCTTTAGGTGATATCTATGATCGATCTTTGGTGCATAAGTGTCTACTCGCCCCTCCGACTACAGGCCACCACCTGATAGTCCACATGTGGGAATAACATTGCCACAGCATCTCACCGTGACACCAAGTGGAGTTTCCCGAAACAAACATAAAGTTTGTAGCTGTTCCAGACTACCAAAGCTCTATCAGATTCACTCTGAAGAGGGCAATCACCCGAACCTCGCCGTACGAGCCACAACTCGCACACTCCACTGGACTTCCTAAACCACCAGCCTACAACCTAGAGTGGTCACGTGTTACCCTAATACAAGATACACTCGTAACTGGGCCCCCAACCAAAGCATCACATCACAACATCCCCTAAAGCAGTGTAGAAACCTTTCCTCGCGCACCATCACTGAACCAAAACCGCTTGGCGCGCATCTCACGTCGTCAGGCACACACTAGGTTCAGATCGCCTGGCGGGCATCACACACCGCCAGGCGCCACACGCCCGCAGAACCATCACTGCACCGTCACCGCCTGGCGGGGGACACGTACCGCCACGTGCCACGCGCCTGCAGAATCATCACTACACCGTCACCGCCTGGCGGGGGACACGTACCGCCAGGCGCCAGGCGCCACTTGTTGCCACCGCCTGGCGCACTTGCCCCGCACCGCCAGGCGCCACAGTGCCATCATGGTCTTTGTTGTTCTATTCCGCCCGGCGGGACCCTCCCTACCGTCAGGTGCCATGACCACTATCGCTGATTGCATTCCGTCAGTAGCGCACTGTTACTGGTTCCTTGGCACTTAAACAGATCCCCAAGGGATCCCAATCATACAACATAACAATTTACAACACAGCCTGGTTTTCCAGTCATACAACTATAATAAAATTACACCACACCCATTCAAACATGCCATCAAATCAAGTATTGTCACGCACCCATGCTCTCCTTCACTTACCCCTTTAAAAATGCCACATACATTCCACATACACCCCGTCTTAGGATCATACAGTCTGATATTTTTATAAACTCATGACACCACACTTTTTTCAATATTGCATATGTACCTCAATAAAAATTCACAAGCACAAAACCACGACTAGGGTAAAGTTTCACCATCCATACCATATCTCACATAATTATCTCACTCGTACCCAATTAACACACATTCTGAATTTAACTTACCACATGCACCCAATTATGCTTCATTAGAAGTTACTTGAACTAATCAAAGGCTTATTCATGTATTTTACAAACTCCAAATTCAACAATATTAATTAAGGTATATCCCTAGCTACTGACCTCCAAATCCAATCTCCACCCTTCAAAGTGAAGAACCACATGTTATGGACCACCTGTCAAAATTTCACCTAAATCGGACAGTTTACGAACTGGGAAATGTAGTTTTACGAAAACTGCGCGAACTAGAAAAATTGGTGGCGCTTAGCGCCCAAAATCAGACGACTGGCGCCCGGCGGGACTAAAATACCGCCCGACGGTTACTGTTACGCGAAAAGTACGAAAAACAGCGTTTTTCGTGAATCAACACACCACGCACCTCTGGTGTGGCGCCTAGCGGCCAATATGGTGCCGCCAGGCGGTTCCTGTAGTTCCAAGAACCCAAAATTTTCCTCAACACCTACGAACCTTATTCCAACCCCTACAATTCTGATTTCACTCGATTTACGATCCAATAGGCTGCCTTTACATCTTACCTTCTCCTCATTTGTGTATTACATGCCCTATTCCCTCAATTACCACACTTCTACAAGATTTGATACCTCGTTCTTGGCAACCAAATTGTTCAAATAAATATCAAATTCCATTTCTTTATTATTATCCCACAGAATACAAATCAACATATGTAATGCGTATTATCTCATATTCACATTCCCGTATAACCTCCCATACCCCAACAACCTAAGGTTCATGTAATTTTCGCAACTACACAGTTATAATATCCAATTCACCATGCAATTATTCACACACCGTAGAATTTCAATTCCAACATCATCATGCCACGAAACCATAAAAAATCAGTGTAAAACTGGCAATCCAGCACACACTGCCAAAAGAACCCAGAAACTGACGCAATTCTTGTTTCTTGTTAACTAATAAAATTCAAGTATTATATTATGTCGCATCACGACTAACACATATTTAAAATAATAATAAATAAATACACAATATTGGCATACCTAGGACTCAAACCCAAGTCCTCTCACACAATTAAGTACTTTCAACCACTTGAACTAGTACTTTTCCACGTCATTAAGGTTTACAATTAATGCCATAAAGGCTTCTCTTACCAGCATTTATTAAATAATTATTTATTTAATTATTTAAATTTTGTGGGTCTTACAACATGTATCTTTTTGTACTCCAAACCCAATAGACATATAATTTTCTTTACCTCATAGTTACGATTAAGTAATGTGTTATTTTTTATAAACATCTCCTTCAACAACTCTAACAATTTTGTTAAACTTGTATTAGTTCATCTATTTCTTGCTTTTAAACTGAATAATTTGAAAGTTGCTGATAATTGTGTAAAGTTAGTGCTTCTTGGGTACATTTGTTCCTATGAATCAAACATCAAACATCATACAAATGAGTTCTTCCAAAATTTTCTTAACCAACATCATATACCATGACCTCTAAATGATCACTCATCCATTATTTTTGTTTTTTCTTGACGTACTAGATTTGTCTAATATTTCTCTATGATATGCCCAATATATGTGTTCTTAAGTATATTGTAAAAACTCATCAACTCATTTTTCATGGTCTTCACTAACACGGCGTGCATTCATCCTACTTCAATCATAGCTACATTGGTAACAAACTACATTATTCTCACATTTGTAATTCTCACAACCGGTGAAACCCATACAACCTATAGCAACTCCATTAGTGTTGACTTTTATTCAACCCACTTTAAGTATCGTTGAAAGAATTTGGATCGTGGTAGTCACTTTCCTAGGTCTAGTTTGGATGCCAAAAACACTTCAAAATATTCATATCATTATTCGTAGGTTTTCTAATAGCATGACCTGAAAGGCTGATGAAGCTTTTGATACTTAATAGCTTATTATATTAATATTTTGTGAAACCTTGCATAACTCTTCCTTCTCCATATCATCCATGCATAATAAGTGATTCTCGCAAGTTAAATTTCTTCAATTGAAGGACCACCAACAACTTTGAAAAACTAAATTAAATCATTTAGAAGAAGAAATACACACCTGGAACAATTGTTGTAACCAAGACTAAATTTGGATGACTATGTGACATTCAAAAAAAATATATATCATATTTTTTAACTCTCATCATTTACTTTCTAATGTGATTTAGTGTGGGTCATTGATTATTTAAAAAAATATAGTGATATATTAATCAATAACTCACATTAAGTCACATCAGGAAACAAAGAATAAGAGTTAACAAGAATCATAATATCACTCTCTTAGACATTAAGGAATGTGTTGTAGAGATTAATAAATGAAGGGTATTCTTAAACATAATAATAAACTAAAACCTTAAGAGTTGTATGCATAACTTAAGCGTGTCATGTTTGTGTATAAGACTTTAATTGTTTTTTCTATCCAATGATACATTAGTAAAACTAATAATAATTTATTCCTCTAAACATGCATATCTAATATACGATGGTCGAATTTGTTACATCATATAATATGTGAAGTCTCAACGTGCTTTATTCAGGTTTAATATTATCTAGATCCGTTTCTTGGATTCAACTTTCACTTTTCGCAATCACTTTTCTTCGTCATTTGGTTTCCTAAATGAAAAATATATCGCTAATTGGAGGCCTTAAACATTAAGATCAAGAAGTTAAATTTTTAGGTCATGTCATAGCTGTAAAATGTAAAAATGAAACATGTTATTTAAGGATTTAAATCACTTCTCTCTTATTTATATTCATTTTATTAAAAAACACTTTAGTGTAACAAATATAAGAAAGATAGAAAATATTAATTTTAATACTTTTTAATTTTTTTAATTGGAAAATTTAAAAATAGAACTTATTAAATTGAGATTCATTATCAGTTATGATCGTACTTATTTTTTTTATGTTAAATTATGGATAATGAATTGTAGATTATCTAATCGTAATAAAAAAGGGAGAGATTAAGACTACGATTTCTAACCATAGCCTATAATACATAATATGCTACAATTCATGAAAAAATTATAGCATATTCATAACTACAGACTACGATCATTAAAGAATTGTTGTCTATGCATAATTATATAAGCTATAATATAATAATCATAACCTATAGTCATAAATAAACTATGATTTTTCCTTAAAAGAAATGTTTTCATTTTAGTAATTCTATATTCTATTAAACAACTTGAAAATTTAAACAAAGATTTAGCAGCACCAAATACATTGTTAAACAAAAAACAAGCAAAATAAAAATCCAGTTTTCACCATTAGTTCTAATTTTGGAAAATTTCAATAAAAATGGTATAAATTGATTTTTGAGTCATTTTTTGTGTGTTGACTTCTAGTATATTTGTTTGTAGAGTGTGTACATTGCACATATTTGTCACAAGTTTTGTTTTGACAATATTTGGTGGAGAAAAAACTTGAAATGATCATAACTTTTGTTATGGACCTTGGATATGAAGATGTGTTGAACTGCTAAGTTGGCGGTAAAAAATTATCAATATTTCATTGTTTACTATCTCTTTTCTATTTATTTAGTACTTTTGCCCCAAACTTTTTACATTTCATACATTTATTTCACTTACCTATACTCTTCAGAAAATTCTAAAAACATTTGTGGTGTTTTCTAGTAGTAATTAGAAAATTTTCATTCTTTTACATTTTACTTTTGTCATACTTTCATGTAAACAACATTTAGGATTTTAGGCTTTAGGATTTAGAGTTCATCATCCTTTAAAATTTGTGGGTACAAAAATCATCATGATGCATAGAAAAAAAATCAAATATATCATCATATAATTTTTAAACGTATTAAAAATGGTAAAGAGAGGAAATGCAAACTGTGAGCTTAGAGCTTGAACGAGAACTAAGTTGAATGCAACAAATTGTGAACGAAGACAAAAGAACTAAGGAACATAAAAGAGAGGAAACGAACTTGGTCAAAAAACAAGAAAGAGCTCTTTAAACATGGAGATGGTCACCTCCAATGGGGCATGAGCAAGACAAACCTATGAATGTCATGCAAGATACTCAAAAGATGTGGGTATATTCAAACAAGGAAGAAAATGACCCCGAGGAAGAAAATAAGAGAAAACAACGAAGAAAACAAGAGAGAAGACCTTGTCTTTTTTGCACCAGATTTGGAAACGAAGGCATTAATAGTATGGGGGGTTATTACACTTCGAAGTAAGCTCCTATTTTATTGGTCCACTAAACGAGGTTTCTCAAAAATTTCTAGCCCAAAAAGGTTGCTCTTAAAGTGAGTTAGAATTAGGGTCAAAGTGTGTTTGACTTCATTATAAGACTTTAATTAACAACTAAATTCAAGACTTTTAACCCGAATTGAAGATCGAACCGAGTTGATTGTGCCAAATGTCGAATCAAGTTGACTCGGGTTGAAAGTTGAGACGAGTTAGTCCAGGTCAAAAGTTGAACTGAGTCGACCTGTGTCGAGTCGAACCAACTCCACTCATGTCGAACATCGAACCATGTCTACTCATGTCGAATGTCGAATCAAGTCAGTTCAAACCAATTGTTGAGTCGAGCCTGTTACGGTCAAAGGTCAAGGTGAGTCATCCCTGACCGAAAGTTGAGATGAGTTGGCTCAGGCCAAAGATCAAGACAACTCAACCCATATCGAAGGTCGAGACAAGTTGTCCTAAGTCAAAATTCAACACAAGTTGACTTGGGTAGAAGGTAAAGCCAAATTTATCTAATTATTTTTTAAGAACTTTAAACGAAAGTATTTCTTATACTATTAGATTACTATGATTCCATAAAGTCACAATCAAATTATTTTTTTCTCTCTCACTAGGATAAAAAAGTATTATTTTATCACTAAATTTCTTCTGACTTTCGATTAATATTATATTATTGTCATTCTTATAAAGATGCTATTGAAATGTTACAAGCAAAAACTCTCAAGACAGAGGATATAAATATAAATGCTTCTTTGTAAGATTATTTGCTAAAGTGAAAGATTTACAAAGATTTATTATTATTTTTTTCAATACGATAATCTAATACCCACACTTAATAATTTAATAAGCAAAAGCACATACAAATTTCAGAGTGTAACCAGATTGCTAATTGATTATGCATAGAAATGACAAAAATATCTGTACTCGCGGTTATTTACATATAAAATATGGGATAAATAGTTAGTACCCGCGGGTAGTGGGTGACGAGTATTTTAATACCCACTTATAAACGGGTCAGGTACGAGTATCATACTACTCATACTCGCGGTTACCCGTTACCCGCAAATAATAAAAATTTAATTTATATTTTATTAAGTTAAATTTAATTAAAATTTAAATTAAAAATATATTTTATTAGGTTAAATTTAATTAAAATTAAATTTATATTTAATTTTATTTTTTTATGATTTTATTTAAATTTTATTCAAAAAATTTATAAAATATATATCATTTTTAAATATTTGTGAGTATGTGGGTATCTACGGGTACCCGCGGGTTTCAAAAAAATCTGCAGATATTTTTTAAACATGTACCCGCAAGGTAAATGGACGGGTAGTGAGTGAATTTTTTTTTTGACGAGTCGAATTACGGATAAACACTATCCATGCTTGACTCGATCCGTTGCTATCTCTAATTGTGCATGACGAAACTTTCATATATATATATATATATATATATATATATATATATGTATATTGAATAAAATTATGGGAACTTGTACAATTTTTTTGCCTTTTTTTGTCAGAGTTATAGAAAAGGTTGACAATCTTACATTGATTGAATTATATTGACTTGTAATACTAAATTACCTTTCAAACTAAAAATCTCTATATTGATAATACTAATTTAAGCATAAAATCCTTGATTATCAAAGAAAATCAAATATGATCGCAAAAAACTTTTATCATCAAATTAAAAATATCATTCTAACTTTAGACTAATAGAGAGATCATCTTTATCCATCAATTCACAAGGAACTCTACTCTTAGACATTCAAACAACCATTTAACAATTATCTTCTCTAAACGATCTTTGTTATTAGCATCCATATGACAAACTTAAATATTGAAAAGGATAATCAATTAACCAATAATGTTAAAAAGAATGTAAGACAAAAAAATAATAATAAGATAATGATATTTATGAGATACGACGTGAATAGTAAAGCTTTGTGTCATTTATAAGTTTTTAAATTAACCAATTAAATATTCAAACATTATTTCATTTTAAACCATTTATACTCTTATCGAATTTCTCATTCCTTGCAACTATAATTTTAGAAAATATATGTTTTAATTTTTAAATTTAATTATTTATATATTTCTTTAAATAAATTAAAATAATCATTAGGGCGACATAAGATCTAACCAAGCTAAACTTTATATCTCTTTTGAGATCTATCCACCTATTATATTTTTACTTTTACTATAAGAATTTTTTTTATTAATGAATAATTTGTGACAAAAAATAATTAGTGTACTGATCTATTTAGATACCAATTTATAAACTAAAAATTATTGATAACTAAAATAATTTTAAAAAATTATAATTAGTTTCCAGCTTGATAACTAAAATAATTATTATTCTGAATTGGTTTTTAAATTGATCACTAATATTAGTTACCTAAGTTTTGGCTACTAAAAAAATTAATCTCTAAATTAATTTCTAATTAGGAAATTGATTTTTAAATTGGTCTCTAAAGACATTTTCTTGTCATAGAATTGATCACCATTTAATAGTTTTCTTATAATAGTTTTCTTATAATGTTCTTCATTCATCATATTGAGATAAATTATCTCATTTTGACACCTATAAATATTTCAGATAGCAATTAATAAAGAAAAAAAAATATATAAAATGGCATAAATATCTATAATAAAAAAAAGTGTAAAATTAAGAAAAAAACCTACAAATTTAATTATATAAAGCGATCTTCTTTGTTTTTTTTTTTTCTAAAACAGATGGATTACAATGATTGCGGAAAATGAACTGTTTCTTTAAAGTAGTTCCTTCTTTCTTTCTTTATTACCTAACAAGAATCTCTTCGATTTTTTTCCCTCTCTTTTCACTCCTTTTATGTTTTTCCATTTTCCAAGCTGAGGGTAAATTTCTAAACTTTAAAAAAGTAAAGCTACAGGCAATTTCATATTTTGCTTCTACTAAATTTTTATTTCAAAATGATGAGATTATCGAAGAACGTGATTATTGTTATTATAAACTTGTAAAGATAACATGTTTGTTTTATATTTATCGAAGATTCTACGTCAAAAATAAAAGCACATGCAAATCTCACTATATATTTTTATATAACTGAGTTAAGTTTAAAGTTAGTTTTTAAAATCACTTGCATGAACTGAAATTTGACCTGAACTCAACTAATCAAGATCAAAATACAAATTTTGAGTTTAGTAACTAAAGTTAAACCGTTTTAAGTAAAAAAATAAAAAACAAACTTATAAAAAATGTTTTTTGTAACTAATTAATGAGCTGGATGTTGTTCAGTGATAACAATTTTGCTTTCTTGTAGACTATTCGAATGTAGATGATCTGTTCGTTGTTTTTGCGTTGGTTATCTATTAAATGTGTAACACCCCATTTAAATAACGAACTTAATTAAATGAAATGCCATACAGAATAATATAAGAGATGAAGTCATGGAATATAAACACTACTCCTTACAATTGTCCAAAAGAGAACATGAAAATAACTAAGGCACACTCCGATGCCAGTAACAAAGTATAATAATGGATCGACAATATTTCTAAATAAAGCCCAATGACAAGACAATACAAGGGCCATAACCCTAAAATAAACTCAGATGAGCGGAATCTAGCCCAGATGACTATGCAGCGGAATCACCATTTCCCTGATGAGCACGTGGAGTTCTCGCATCTGCTCACTACTCACATCAATAAATTGATGATCATCGCAAAAAGAGAAAATCACACACAGAGGACATACAATAAGCAAAAAGGGTAAGCTAGAGCAGAAAATGATTTATCATATGGTTATACTATATCATAGTCCAAGATGTATATGTCAACCAATCATGTTATAAATTTTCAAGCAATACATTAAGACTCAAGACACGACTCATTCGGATACATATAATTAGTCAGATTCAGCGGATGCTTGCACTTGTGGTGGCCTTTACAGCTCTATCGAGCTAATTGTTACAGTGTTTCCTTTCCCCCACACACAAGGTTAGCCCTTAAAGTTTTCCAGACCTTCTGCTACTCTCACCACTTAAGTCAGTACGCTTTATGTGAGACTAACTGACTCTTTAGAGCGTCAGGATGCAATCCTTACCTTGAATCCTTACTAAATTATATAAATGAGGCACCACCACGAACTCCTACTAACATGGATCATAGAATTACGTCTTGACCAACTGAGGCACCATCATGAGATCTCACCTAGAGATTCATGGGATTACGCCTTAACCAATAAGGCACCACCACGAAACTATCGTGGAATTACGCCCTACCCACATAAAAATCATGTTTCACCAACCAAATGTGTACTTGTCATGTATACCAATCTCATGCCAACATTTATAACCAACCTTCATTCATATTCCATACCAAATCATATCAAACTCATCATATTCCGCTCATGAACCATTCTATACAAGCAACATCACTCAAATCATGCTTTGATATAGTAATACAACCAAGCACATGTCATTCACCCAAGAATATAGGGAAATAATAGAGTACAACACATTCTCGCCCAACTTCTCGCTCAAGCAGAAAGGTCTCGCTCAGGCGAGAGGGTTCTCTCGCTCAGGCGAGCTCCTTTCGCCTAAGCGAGGGCTTGAAGAGGGGAACAGTGGTGTTGTCGCACTCTCTCACTTAGGCGAGACCTCCTCGCCTAAGTGAGATGGGCTCTCGCTCAAAACAAGAGCTCGTCGCCTGAGTGACAGCTCACGCAACACCTGGGTGGGTTTTCTAATACTCTCGCTTAGGTGAGATCCACTCGCTTGGGCAAGATTATTAGATCTCTGCCATTGTTCACGCAAGCCAGCACAAAAGTTATCCAGAGCAAGGCACAATACATGTTCATGTTAACTTAAAAGCCATAAAATCACCCAAGAGCACAAAACAGAACCAAAACGCAAGCTTAAGTACATTTAAATGCGGAACCCTAGCTTCCCTTACCTGGAAAAAAGCTAGCAAAGACTTCGACACCCGACAGCCGAGAACGACAGCTCAAGGAACAAATTTATGAACTGGACAAGATAGCGAAATAGATTTTAAAATGAACTTACTACGAAACCCTAACTGGAAATACGAAAATATACCTAGAGAGGAGAAGTATGAGCTGGAGAATAACTTATGTGGAGCAAGGAAATGAGGTTGAGCTACTTGACCAAGATTGGGGCTAAACCCTAGCAGAGCCTCTGTAGAGAAAAGGAGAGTGTGAGAGTACTGCTTTTGCGAGAATGACAGAAGTGAGAGTGGGCCTTACAAAGTGAGTTCCCAATGCCATCCTTAAAACTCCAAAGGGTTCTACGAGAGTTTGTTCTTGAAGTTAAGAATCTTCATGCCAATTGACGAGGTGGTCAAGTACCACATGAAAAAAAAAATAGAAAAATAAGCTATTCTAATAAATTCATGACAAATAATCAATAATACAATATGTCTATAAATAAATATACTTGTATAATTAGAAAAACTGTTAACTCGATAAGTAACAAATAAATAACAAGACAAACTTAACTTGTATTAAGGATGACAATGTATAATGTAGGATAAGAAAGAATGTAGGGTGGACGACTTCGTATTTTATTACCAACAGTTTAGGTTTGTCGTGTATAATTTGTAACTCACGCGGATCAGTGATAAGATGGGACGGACTAAGCGATATAATCTGCAAAAAGAAAAATTATCATATTTTAATATTTAAGTCAGACATAATTTTTTATTTTATTTTTTATTTTGTTATTTCTTCACTCCATATTTAAATTTATTAGCAGATTTTCTTGTATGTATTTGATATTTATGAATTTTATAGATTTTTTTTAGCTTGGACAATAATTTACTTTTATATTTATATGTTCATGAAATGTTAAAACTTTATCATATTTATTTGATGTGAATATTAATATTATGTATTCTTAATTTATTTTAATTTTATTGTTAATGATAGACTCATGGAATGAAATGCAACAAAAATGTAAAATATTAAAATAAGATTATTATTACTATTATAACATTTGTATTAATTTTTTTTTTAAATTAATTTTGTTTATACATGTGGTCTACACGCCTCTAGGTCAATCATTATGTTAGATTGACAAAAAAATTAGCTCGCAATTTTTATATGGAATGGACAACCTCAATTTACTTTATACGAACTAAATGTATGACAAACAAAATGAAATAAGTCAACCCACACTATTATTCCCGTCCTTTCCGACTAGTATGTTTGTTTCATATATATATATATATATATATATATATATATATATATATATATATATATATATATATATATTACTCTTATTTTATTTTATTTTTTATATTTTAAGAAAATTCTTGAAAATAATATTTTAAAACAAAATTGAAATAATACATATCTTTAAGTAAACATAGATTTTTTTAACTATTCGTTTTTTAAGTTAGTGGTAGATTTGCTTCCAAATAGGCATCATATGAAAAAGTTTTCAAATCATAATTTATAACCACTTTTATTTTAATTTTCGGTTCTAAGAATTTAGTGTCAAGTCTTGATCTTTAAGGGTGTGTTCCTTTGAAGAGATGGATTTGGAGGAGAGTGTGAAGATGAATTTGGATGAATATGAGTGGATGATTTTTTGTGTTTATGTGAAGGGATTTAAAGATGAAAATGAGTGGATTTTAGGATAAAGTTTATGAGAGTTTGTGAATAATTTGATTGACATAATAAATAAAAGAAAAAATTTAATAGTTTAATGGTTGACGAAGCTTCACGGTGAACCCTTGATGCTCGATCTAATCAGTGGAAACTTGACTAAATCCACGATGAAGCCTCCAAACCTTCGATCCATCGGAAAAGATTGAAGAACGCAATGGAAAATGTGAACCTCGCAATAGAAAATGATTCGCGTTCCAGTAATTGGATCACTCACAGTTTCATAAACCCTAGGAGGCAAAAACCTCAACTATCCGGTTAACGTGAGCTTTGAGAAAAGAGATAAACCTCACTTCATTCATCAAAGCTAACTATTATAGTCGATGACCTGCCTTTCATAGGAAGAAGAAGGCAATCGTGTGAAAGGAGAAAAGATCAAGCTCTAACAGAAATTGGAAACTAAACCTTAATGACAAGGCAACCTTGTACAAGAGAAAGGAAAAACGTGAACTAAACCTAACAAGGGTGAATCCTCGTGTAATAAATGGAAACCCTAGTTAGCTAGCTATAGTTGAACACCTAAGGGTCAAAGAAGGGAACATGGTGCGTGTCTAAAGCAATGAAAAGAACCCTATCTTTTGATTCGTGCTCCTCCTCATAGTCGTGTGGGTTGATCCAAAATGAATCCATTGTATGTCTGCTCCATACCAAATTTGGATGCTTGGGTTGTTGGAAACGTTAGGCCCAAAGGAGATCTTGGAGTGAAATGGGTTGCACGTTGGCAGGCCCAAGCTTTATGAAAGTGAGCAAAATACTTGTTGAACACATGCGCTAACCACAAAAAAATTTGGGCCTGCATATGCCACTAGAGCTTATTTGGCTTTCTAATTTAGGCTTTATGCCTCGGTCATAGTGGAAACGAGGCACATAAACACGCGGTGATAATTTTGAAATTTTTGCAACCTTTTATGCCTTAGTTACCCTTACATCTGAGGCAAAAACAACCCTTATGCCTTAGTTCCCACACACCCGAGGTCTGATGCCTCTTAGAATTTTCACCATTCCCGCTATTTTGAATTTTTAAATTTGAACAAAAAGAGTTTATGTCGTAGTTGCGGAGGACTCAAGGCATAAATTGGTTATCTATTTCGGCTTTTTGTGAACCCGAGGCAAATAAATTTGCATAGTCAGAAAAATAAATTTGCATAATCGGAACTGAGGCAAAATAGGCTGTTATGACTCGGTTGTCCTGAAACCAAGGAAGAAAAGAGTTTTATGCCTCGATCTTCAGTTGAACAGAGGTATAATATTAAGTTAGAAAACCCCAAAATCAAAAACAATTTTGTCTTCTCAGCGCAAATTCTGCAGTTCTTCTTCTCCTTTTCTGTCCCGTGACCCACCACCATAGAACGTCTTCGTCACTGTGTCCGCCTCCTGACAACGTTGCACCCTAGCCCAAGCCCTTAGGACCTATTGAACGCTGGGGGGCTTTAATCTTACTGAGTCTATTAGAGTAGTCGGCCTAGGCCGGCTACTTTCCTTGACGGCTTAGGTTGGTTATATGCTATCTTGTGCAGGTTATTCCTGTAGATGTTTAGGTTAGATCTGATAAGACTTAGGCTAACTCGACCTAGGCTGAATACTTGACTGTTTTGGTATGTATGTATCGTTTACTTATTTGGTTGAGTTTGGCTAGGTGTGGTACACCAATCCCCCAGCCTTGACCGATATGAGTTGTCGGTCAAGGGTGATATGTGTTAGTATGCTAGCGAGGCCGGCTAGGTGTGGTACACCAGTCCCCCAGCCTTTAAGTGTGATGAACATTGTTAAGGCTGAAAAGTGGTAACCGTTTGAAGGTAGGTGAAGGGGTGTCAGGGGTCAAATCAGGAAGTTTTGGCACCGTCGTTTTCAAGAATCATGTATTATGTAATGATGGTATCTATTGATATGAGTTGCTATTTTTGGCGGGAAGGGGTTTTCGTCGTTTGGGATCCTGGCCTATAAATACAGATTTCAAAACGAGTGAGGGGTTACTTGGTTCATTTACGAGAATTTCGTATTCAGAGATCTTGTGTGCATTTTATTGTCCAACTAGTTCCCAATTTCAGCCGACATCTTTCCATAAACACGAAAAAGGTATGTCCAGTAGCGATAGTATATCGTTGTCCACATCTAGTAGTGAGAGTATGGGGTCGGAGAGGAGTAGAGATAGGCGAGTAGATGAAGAGGTTACTAGTTCCGGAGGTATGACGAGTGGCATTCCCATGGAGACGGTGAGGGAGGTTCGAGAAGATCCCCCTGAAGAGTTGACCGAGAGTGATTGGCCGGCCAAAGGCGGTTACGGTTGGGCGGCTACCGATGTCCGTAATCAATCGTCTTTGTTCCGGTGGTCTCGTTTATTGAACTCCTGGTTGAACTGTACGCCCGTCATCTCGAAGGGGGTAAGTGGTGATATCGTTTCCCTGGAGAGGGTTAGCGCTGTTGACTGTGTGTGTCACGGGCAGGAGGGGGCCGCGGAGAAGTTCTTCTATATGTACATGTGTCACTTTTCATAGCTACATGTACGACTACCGTTTGATGGTTTTACTATGGGTGTGTTGTGTGCATTGAACGTGGCACCTACACAGTTGCACCCGAATAGTTGGGCTTACTTGCAAGCTTTCCGCGTCTTGTGTCAATCGCTGTACCTAGAGCCTTCTCCTTACGCTTTCTTGTACTTCTACGACACCAGACCCCACCAGCCGACTACTTGGCTGTCTTTGATAAGTCGTCCTAGTATCAGCAGACTGGACGCATTTTCCCAGTCTTTCAAGCACTTCAAGGTTATTGTGAAGGAAAAAGGCGAAGCTCATTTTTTGAACGCAGATGGGAGTACAAAATTTTGCGTTTAGTTAGACGGGTAGCCCTTCTCGGTATAAGGATATGGGGATGGATGAGTTATCGACGGGGGATAAGGAGGTGGTGGAGATCTTAATAATGTTTATCGATAAGTTGCCCACTAAGGGCTTAGTTAGAGTTTAGAATTCAGTGCATCCGATTATAGATATTGAAGGTATCTGTTTGTTACTTAAACTATGTTAATGATTCTAAGTTGTTTTAATCTGAGTTGTAATATATTATTGTAGGACACATGGCACAGTCAGGGAAGAAGAACTTGGCTCTTTTCCAATCGCTGAGGAAGGAGATGGCCGCTAAGGCCAAGGCAGCTGGGAAGACTGATGTTCCCAACCTGCAGGAGTCCGTGCTGGAAGTACATATACACGGTGGGACGAAGAGGAAGGCTGAGTTGCTGCCTCGACACAACAAGGGGAAAGACGTGAAGAGAGTGAGAGCAGCCTTGCTCGGGACGGGGTCGACCAGCGGAGTAGAGTTGGCTAGTGGGGAGAAAGGACCGGAATCTGGTTTAATCGAATTGTCGGAAATATCTGTGAGGAAGGATATCACGATCAACCTCTCAGATACCATTGTAAATTCCATTGATAGCATGGATGCAGACCATATTGTGAGGACGATGGTGGAGTTTGGAAGCAAAGCCTTGATATTTAGCCGTCGTGTGAGGTCTTTATACCGGAGGGAGGTGAAGGAGGGGGGTTGGGAAAAGGTGGAGGAGTTGTAGGGAATAGTTGACAAGCTTGAGGAAGAGAAGGCTGCGTTGGAGAAGGCGAAGGAGAGTTGGGAGGTAGAGAGAAAAAGGTTGATGACGTGGAGGGTTCGCTGTTTGGATTCAGAGGAAAGATTGAACAAGAAAATAGGGGAGTGGGAGGAAGATTATGAATAATTGAAAGAGAAGTATGACAGTTCCGTGGGGGAGTTTGATGACTTGAAGAATAGTATTATACAAAAGCATATGAACGACTTTAAGAAGGGACTGCGTCAAGCGGCTTTTTTCCATCAGGATGTGGACATAACGGATTCAAAGTTCGATGTGAATAAGGACGTTGTTGACGGAAAGCTGGTCCAGGAGGACAAGGGCAGTGCGAATGAGGAGACGGTAGAGGAGGAGAAAAAAGCGGGCGATGCCGAGGAGGTGGCACCTGTCGCAGCAGAATAGGATTCTAGTTTTAAATGATTCGAGAATATTATTTGAGCCTATGTCTGTAATATTTGGTACATTATGCTACATTGATACATTCTTGCACTTGTGTTTAAATGCGATTAATGTTATGTATGTTACTGTGTATGTCGTGTTTTGATGATATGTGGTGTATGTGTGATATCATCGATTGTATGTTATGGGTGTTCGACCTGGGCCGCTTACTTGTGGTAAGGGGAACTTAAAGGAATTAAGCACAAGTTAAGGGTGTTCGACCCAGGCCGCTTACTTGTGGTAAGGGTGGGGAACTTAAATGAATTAAGCACAAGTTAAGGGTGTTCGACCCAGGCCGCTTACTTGTGGTA
>Ga0214542_1007971_pt1 | contig 17992 bp, 7 predicted proteins | sample CNSS1metaG_FD_160096 | JGI IMG/M metagenome (GOLD analysis project Ga0214542, IMG submission 160096) | Root nodule microbial communities from cowpea collected in UCLA plant growth center, Los Angeles, California, USA - CNSS1 | ecosystem: Host-associated > Plants > Roots > Nodule | place: USA...
TGTTAGGATGCAACCTTACCTTGAATCCTTACCTAGTTATACAGATGGGGCACCACCATGGACACCCACTAACAAGGGCCATGGAATTACGTCCCGACCACTGAAGCACGACCCGAAAATCCCACCTAGAGATTTCTAAGGAATTACGCACTGACACGGACCAAGCATGCCAAATCAAACGATAAATATTATTGCACATTTATATATACCTCACATACCATCTCTTGATAATTCACCCTTTTTCATTCCTTTCTCAAAGGTTCCATACCCAACCATTTCTCTCCAACCATGGTTATTGGATTTCAGATCATGCCAATACCATGCCACTTTAACACTAACCATCTCAATTAATTCACATGCCAAGTTCCCACCATATCCATCATTCACCATTCATGAATCATGTCACGCATACATAGCAATTCATTATATATTTCTCATCATAACAATCATACCCAAACAAATACCAATCATCCAAGAACAACAAAGCAACCCAATAGCACAATGCCTCGCCTAGCCCCTCGCTCAGGCTGAAGGGTCTCGCTCAGGCGAAAAGCTCTCGCTCAGGCGAGAGCTCGACGCACACAGAACAACAACCACCCTGCATTCTCGCTTAGGCGAGCCTCTCCTCGCCTGACCGAGATGCTCGCTCGCTCAAAAACTGAGTTGGTCGCCTGAGCGACCTCTCGCGCAAAAGGGTCTGGCCGAGTCCCTCTCCATCACACCAGCCAAAACCAAGATACTCATACATCCACAACTATCATAATATCATACCAACCACATGATCTGAAAATGATAGCTGCACAATAGGGAAAAATGAAAACAAGAATAGGCCAGAGCTTCCCTACCTGGAAAAGACTAACACAAGGCCTTGACCCCAAACAGCGAAACGCGGTAACTCGAGGGACAACACAAGGAGCTGGAAAAACATAACCAATAGCGGAAAACATGAGTTACCTAGAGCAACAGTGGCGGAAAAACAGGCACAGAACGAGGGAGTATTTACGTAGAGAAGAAGGAACTAGTTCGAACCCGCGTGCTCACGGTGGTGACAAACCCTTACAGAGATGGAAGGACGGCTGCGGCTCTTAGGACCAGGAACAGTTTCTAAAAATGAGAATGAGTGTTAGGGTTAGGGCAGACTTAGGGGTTTTATCTATTAGGTCGACCTTAGGCCCACATACAAGGGCACCCTTTTAATTTAGGGCAGAAAACTGGGCCTTACATTCTCCCCAACAAGAAATTTTCGTCCTCGAAAATTCATCGATGAGATAGGAAGGAGCTATGTTCTCCTTATCTCCTCTGGGAACCACCACTCAAACACGACAGATATAACGACTCCAACACCTATAGTCACTGGAAACTTTGCCTTTGTGCTAAGCGATCTGTGTCCAACTATGTAGATTAGTTTAGTCACTACTCTCGAAGCACTCCTGATCCTCCAGCCTTAAAATTGGAATGCTCCTCCATGCATGCCCCACTAACTTGTATCTGATATATTGACTCACTTACCATATGCTCTCCGCTACCTCTTGTAGGTTTTTATCAACGTCTCAAATGACCTTAAGTCTCCAACCAAAGCACGTTCGATATCACTTCACATCACCTTGTTCACTCTTTTATGCATCACTCCGCTGACTTGATCACTCTTAGGTGCTAGCCTACTGCCACACCATCAACACTTTTTACCACTTTTATGTATATCGAGACTCCTACATCTTGCTTCCTTTGTTGGCTTCAACCGAGGCAACAACGCTCACGACCGAGTTGTTCCACTTCCCATTTAAACCTTTAACTGCTTCCTTCACCATATCGTCTTGGCATCCTATCTTCATCTTTAATCCCCCCTAACTTATAGACAACAATCCACAAAACCTCAGAACCATAACTTCCATTGACTCCAAATTTCTAGTCTGGTTTGTACCACGCAACTCCACGATACACCTTAACTAAGATTTTTTGATTCGCCTTTTTCTCAACCTTGTTGAGAGACTCACTAGTGAAATCCCCTCACACATTCTCTTCCCAACCCAAACACTTATGGTTCTCAACCAACTCTCACTCTTACCTCGTCAAATCAAGGATCTTGAATTCCCTTCTCTGGCTAAATATCTACTCTCACTTTCTCACTTCCAAGTTGGCATCCTAACTCGAAATCATAACTCAAACCATCTCCACTTCTCTTGCACAACTTTCTTTGAGTAACTCCATAATTCCAACTCTAACTGGTCATTGAATATCCTTAACCGATACTCATAAGAACGACACATTTGTTGTTCATAAGTAAGATAGTTCTTTCCACGCACATTTTACCCTTCATAAGTATCACTTGCCATCATCTCGCTGCGCTACTGTGATCACCACAAAAGGTTACTTATTTGTTTACTCGAAATGATGCTCGTTTCATGTCTGTCGTGACAAGGAATCAATCATCATTGAGAAACCTTCTTCCAAAACTTCTATGAAACTTGTAAAACCCTTTAGACTTACCTTTTTATAGTCTTAGTGTCCTATTTTCGCAACATTGTATCCACCCTTCCTAACTATATGTCCTGTTAGGCACTACAACCTTTGTCAATACCCTTTCTTGCACGTTCTAAAGACTCTGTTCGCACTTGGATAGTCGCCATTAAACCTTGACGACGCAGCTAACATGTTTGAGATTGCCTTACCTTCATCATGTTTTCCACTCTTTACAACCATAGGCCCGAAAAGCCAATCCTCCCTTATCCAATGTTTTCCCTTGAACAATCTATTCCACCACTACCTCTCTTCTAATGTTCACCAAATTTGCAGTCATCCTTGTGGTTATACTTAGTATAAGCCACTACTTCTCCAACATCTCCACCTCTGTATTTACTTCAGACTCATGGTAGGAACCATTCCATTAGGGACTATTGTATCAAGTTCCTTTTCAAGCACCAATGCAGAGGGGAACTTTATCACACCAAGGTCAAAACTCTGGTACTCGTTTCACAACACGTCTATAACTCCTTTACCACTGAGATCCTCTTCGTCTATCATCCACTTTCCTTCGTCAGATGTCTTTGATTCACGAGAAGCTCTCGCTTAGGCGAGCTCCCTTCGCCTAGGCGAGAGCCCGAGGCACACTGAACAGCAAGCACTCCGCATTCTCGCTTAGGCAAGCCTCTCCTCGCCTGACCGAGATGCTCGCTCACTCAAAAACTGAGCTGGTCGCCTGAGTGACCTCTCGCGCAAAAGGGTCTGGCTAGTCCCTCTCCATCTCGCCTAAGCGAGACTGGCTCGCTTGGGCGAGACTGACTCGCTTGGGCGAGACTGGCTCGCTTGGGCAAGACTGACTCGCTTGGGCGAGATTATCAGGTCTCGCCATTGTTTTCCTACAACAACCACCCACACCAGCCAAAACCAAGATACTCATACATCCACAACTATAATAATATCATACTAACCACATGATCTCAAAATAATAGCTGCACAACAGGGAAAAACGAAAACAAGAATAGGCTAGAGCTTCCCTACTTGGAAAAGAATAGTACAAGGCCTTGACCCCAAACAGCGGAATGCGGTAACTCGAGGGACAACACAAGGAGCTGGAAAAACATAACCAACAGCGGAAACACATGAGTTACCTAGAGCAACATTGGCGGAGAAACAGGCACAGAACGAGGGAGTATTTACGTAAAGAAGAAGGAACTGGTTCGAACCCGCGTGCTCACGGTGGTGATAAACCCTTATAGAGATGGAACGACGGCTGTGGCTCTTAGGACCAGGAACAGTTTCTGAAAATGAGAATGAGTGTTAGGGTTAGTGCTGACTTAGGGATTTTATCTGTTGGGCCGGCTTTAGGCCCACATACAAGGGCAGCCCTTTAAGTTAGGGCAGAAAACTGGGCCTTACAACAATTCAATTAAATAAGTATCCAAGAATTTTTATCCTACAAAATAAAATAAAAAAATGTAAATCATTAACATTAATAAAAAATTAATTAATAATATTTTGAAATGTAAAGGTGTAAAAACATAGCTTTATTAATTAAAAACATTTAAATATTAATAGTATAACTTACTTTGTTTGATGGAACATTTGAAGAATAAAATAGCCATTTGGCATTTCATCCATCGTACGATATCTTGCTTCATTTGATATTTTGAGTTTTCATGAATTTTTTTCCTATAGTAGACTCTTTCACATCTTTATTACCACCACTAAATCTAAATGCATTTTATTTCCTCAACTAGACCCTGTTGTTGTTGACACGGCCTTTTTTAATTTTTTTGTTTGAAAACATATATTTTTTTATTCTAAAAAATATAAAAACAAATATTTACAACTATAGAAATATAAAAATTTTGTTTAAAAAAATTAATTAGAAAAAAATAAAAATTAAAAAATCTAATAAAATATTAAAATTTTTTAATTGAAATTTATAAAATTTATAAAATAGAAAAAGTATCAAAATTTAATAAAAAGAAATTATTTAGAAAACAAATATAAAAATAGAAGTTGGAGCTTTTCAAGGCAATTTTTTTTAATTATTTTTCATATTTTAAGATATTTGAGTAATATAAAAAATTTGTTTCCACTTTTTGAAATATCTGAACAACAAAAAAACATTTAAACAAATGGAGTTAAAAATTAATAGTATAAATAATTAAGTGAAGCAGTACAAATTAATAAACAAATGCATATAAACAAAAAAATAGAGTAGTGCTATTACAATTATCAAAAAGATTATAATTATAAGGTATAAATACACATTTGGTACCCAAATTTTTTTGGAAAGTTCAATTTGATACCCGAACTTTAGGAATGTTCAATTTGGTACCCCAATTTTCTAAAGAGATTCAATTTGGTCCTCTCTGTTAAATTGAAAACAACTATTACACTGCCACGTGTCATGATTGTAAGCTGCCACGTGACACGATGATAAACTGACACGTGGCAGTTTGTAAATTTTTTGAAAAAAAAAATTGTTTTTGAAAAAAAAAATTTGTTTTTGAAAAAAAAATAAAAAAATAAAAAATTTTCTGGCTTGACACGTGTCCTGTACGGATACGGTGTTAACTCTTACTTAACGGAGAGGACCAAATTGAATCTCTTTAGAAAATTGGGGTACGAAATTGAACAAACCAAAAGTTTGGGTACCAAATTGAACTTTCTGAAAAAGTTTGGGTACCAAATGTGTATTTATACCTAATTATAATAACCAAAAGACATGTCTACAACAAGATGGATCTAAGAACAAAAATTACAAAACTGAAAGTTTTTCAAAAAGGTTCAAATCTATTAAACTACAACCTTATAACTACTCAGTTGTATCACCATCACCCTTTAAAGGTAACTCAACACTTGTTTCTTCATCTGCTCCCACCAATAAAGGCGATTAGTGCAAAAGAACACAAACAAAAGAAACATACCAACAACAATGAGAGGGTAAGCTAATATAGAGTTATCATATAATCATTAATCAAGCAATGTTGATAAGCAAAGAAATTTATACAATTGTAACCCACAAGCCACATCGAAAAAGACTCATTAGAGTTAGTTATTCGGATAACCAACATTAATGTAGAACTACTTGGAAGTTTCAACACTTGTGATGGATAACTTCCACCCACAAGATTCATCCTATACATGTCCCTAGAACTCCAAAGTGTTCTTTCAACCAGGACCTCCTGCTACTTTAAACTCTTAATCCATTCTCCTATACATGAAATATAAAATTTTAAAACAATTTTATAACAATTGAAAATAAATATATTTATTTAAAATTTTACAATTCAATTTATAAAGTTGTTATTTTTAAACCAACTCTAACATCTGTCTATAAATTATTGATATATAAATATTTGAAACAATATTTAAATAAAGTTCATTGCAAAATATACATTTAAATATTTTTTTTTAAATATCAATTATAATAAAAATACCATTGTAAAATTTATATAAAAATTAAATTTGATATAGGGATTAAATTGATTCAGTTTTAAAAAAATTGGGACCAAATTGGCACAAAATAACAAATACTCGAAATACATTGAGACTTTTCACATCCAATAGTGACATGTGGCACTGCCACTACCACATCACACTGTCTCTAGCATGTGGCACAATATCAGATTGACACATGACAATTTTTTATTTTTTTAAAATAACTATAAAATATATTAAAAGTTAAAATAAATTAAAAAAAAAATCAAAAAAATCAAAAAAATCATGTGTTGACACATGGCACATAGTTAACACCATTTGTGTACTACTAATGGATAGGACCTAATTGCAATGAATTTTCCAAAATAGGGACTCAATTGAGTCAAATAAAAATGACGGGACCTACTTGAGATTTCGCAACAAAAATTGGGTCTCTGGAATGATTTAACCAAAAAACTATAGAGAAAAACTCAAAGAAAAACCATCTTCACATTTAAACAATCAATTATAAAAACACTAAATTCTTAAAAATAATTCTTTACTTTTGCATATTTAAATACAATAAAAATAATCAAATTTATTTCAAATATCTTAAATTGGCATATTTTTAAATTTCTATGTTTATATTTCTTCAAAAAGAAATTCTTAAATAAATTTCTATACTTTTTCTAAATTCAAAATTTTATGAATTTTAATTTAAAACTCTATATTTATATTTATTTTCTTAATTTCAATTTTTATTTTATTTTTTTCTAAATATTTAATAAAATTTAATACTTTTTCTATTTTAAAAGTTTTAAAAATTTCAATTAAAATTTTTGATATTTTGTTATATTTTGTTATTTTTTTATTTTATATTTTTTTCTAAATAAAGTTTCTATAGTTATATAATTTTAAATATTTTTTATATTTTTTCCAAATAGAAATTTATATTTTTTCGAACATAAAAAAAAATTAAACAGTATCTATAGTAAAGGGATCTAATTGAGGAAATAAAATGCTTGTACGTCTAGTGGTGGTAATAAAGATGTGAAAGAGCATACCATAGTAAAAGAAATCGAGTATTCATAGCAAGTTCTTGAACTTTAATGATTGGTATAATTATTGATTTAGTCTCCCAATTTTTTGAGTTGGTTCAATTTGGGTCCTGGATTTTTCGAAGGTTCAATTTGGTCCCCGAATTTTTGGAAGGTTCAATTTGGTACTCTTATATTTTTAAGTGTTTCAGTTTAGTGCCTCCTGTTATATTCCAATTAACGTTGTTTGTATAGTGGTGAGTTGTCATTGTGCAATATAAATGTGTAGTCTCTATATTGGATTGGATTGGTTTGTTTGTTGGGTATAGTTAACATCATTTTAGTCTCTATATTGATGTTTCCTTTATCAAGTGTATTCAGTATGGTATTAAGATTAGTTGTTTAATTTGTTTCACAATGACACCTTAGCACTATACAAACAACGTTAACTAGAATATAACGGGAGATACTAAATTGAATCTTCTAAAAACTCGGGGACCAAATTGAACAAACTAAAAAAATTGGGGGACCAAATTAATAATTATACTTAATGATTTAACGTTGAGATTTCAATGCATTGTGAAGCTAAAAGTTAGTTTTTTGTTGTTTTTGAGTAGTGTTATTCAACTTTTTCACTTCTAACTCTAGATCATTTGTTCTTTTTTGTGCTTTCTCCATTTGACTTTGAACAAATTGTCTCTCTATATTTTTCTTTGTCATTGATACACTTCCTATACCTTATGAATGATTTGGTTTTATTCCTAGTACAAATGAAAAATGTTTAACCAATGGTATTGGTACTTTTGAAATTTCTTCTTCATACACTTCACCCACATTTATCAAATTATCTTGTACAATATTAAAACAAAAATAATTAACATTTAAAATATTTTGTAAAAGTAACATAGAAGTGTTATGAATATGATTAGATCAAATAAAGAAATATTTCAGATATTTTAAAGTAAATTTAATGGTAATATCACACTCAAAATGTCAACATATGATCCAAACATAAAGTAAGTTGATTACTCTAAATATTCCCATATTTGATCTTATCAACATATTTCAACATAAAATTTGTACCCATAACTCAAATATATATATACTCAAATTTTAAAAAATAAAAATAAAAGTTAGAGTATGTTTTTACTTACCATAATTTCTTCATTGTTAGGAATACACCAAGTTCCATCATATCTCATACGTGTGGTCTTCCATACTTCCACTACACTTGGCCATTTGTCAGTGTTTCATTCTTCTTTCTTTTGAAAAATAAATAAAATGAGATAATATGATGTTAGATTAAATAGAAGAACAAAAACAAACTTGTACATGTGAAACATAAAAAAAAAAAAAAATAAAACCTAGTTAAAATTTAGACAAATGTGTATGTATAAAACATAAAAGTAGCTTTACTATCTGAAATGCCTATTACACAATTAATTTTGTGCCAATAACAGATTTAATCTCTTGTTTACTTTCACTAGCTTTATCAAGCTTATTTCCTAGAAATGTAGAAATAATTTAATATTATAATATAAAACTGCACAAAAAATAAAATGTAACTTTGACATATAGATATATAAAGAAAGTAACTTTACCTTAAACTTTGAATCATTTTACTTGTTACTTATTAACTAAATTCGATCTTGAGGGTGTACATTATTTGGTGTACCATTGTTTTTGATGTATGTTCACTACAATAAATATATGCATTTGTAACAAAAAAATAGTGATGAAGATAAATTTTGTAACAAAATAATATATTATTTGTGTCAAAACACTACAAAAAAAATCTTAAATAATAACCAATTTTACTGACTAAAACTTGTTAATCACTATAATAACTAATTTAGATACCAATTTATAAAATAAAACATTATTGGTTACTAAAATAGTAACTACTATGAATAAAAAATTATAATTGGCCTCTAATTCGGTCACTACTTAATTAGAGACTAATTTAGAAACTAATTTCTTTGGTAGCCAAAACCTTGGTAGTTAATGTTTACTGACCAATTTATAAACTAATTCATTTGGTAGCCCAAACCTTGGTACCTAAATTTTAGACATCAATTTAGAGACCAATTATAATTTGTTATTTATAAAAGTGACTACTTTAGTATCCAATAATATTTTATTTTGTAAATTGATATCTAAATTGGTCACTATAGTGACTACCAATTTTTTCTCACTAAAATTGGTTGTTAGTAAGAGATTTTCTTATAGTGAAATTTATTAAAAAAACTAAAATAAATCTTATTAATTTATAAATTAATAGTTATTTATTATTATTTATTAGAATGATAAATATTTATCTTAATAGTTGTTGCAATCTAAATCGCGATGGGATGACTAACTCAAAAAAATATTTTAAAATAAAACCACTTTTGGGGTCACCACCATAGTTTATCCTGGAAAACTATGCAAAACCATAAAGATAAGATAGGTCTAAAGAAAAACTAGATGCTTGAATTCGAGAGTCGGTTACACTGTAGGGAAGGTATTAGTACCCTACAATGCATGTCCGAAGAAGATGATATGGTTTTAAAGATGTCTAATTTTTCTCAAAAATAATAAGAAAATAATATAAAATAATCTTTAGCTTTTATGGGGTCCCAAAAATAATAAGAAAATAATACCAAACTCTTTGTTTGAGACTCTGACTCGCCCACGAAAAATGTTCTTCCCCCCCCTCTGTTTCTCTTCTCTACTAACTTTGTGTTTTATGTATGATGATAATGATGAATTTTTTATGGCTGGTGTGGATAATGGGAGTTTGAAAACCCTATCCAAAACCTGTATGTGTGCATGATGAGGATGAAAGATTGATGGTAATGGAGGTTTCCGGATGAAGCTGGAGTGAAGATGAATGAAGAATGAGGATGGGTTTTGGAGCCTTGTTATGCGTGTGTGAGGATAATAGTGAGTTGGTTCGGTATTGGAGTTAATGAAAGGTTAATGTGATAATCTGTGATGAAGGTGTGTTTTCTAGTTCCTAGTTCCGGGAGGAGGGGAATGAAGTATTTTGTGTTTGTTTGTTGTGATATGAAAATATGTTTATGATTATGTATGATGGAGATCATAGTTTAGTTAATGCGTGTTTGGTTTTGGAGGTCAAGGAGTGTGGACAAGTTCCAAAGTGGGGATCAACATTGTTAGGATGATGGAGGAATAATGGTTAAGAATGAAAGAGATTATGGGATTTAATGTGAAGGCTAAAGATAATGAGAGGAACCTGTAAAATTGGTGAGGGTTGGATGTGTTAGTTTTGAAATGGTGATTTATGCCAAGAATGGGGGGGGGGTGAATTGGCTATTTAAAACTTTTTTGAAAGCTTAAAACTCTTTTCAATTGAATCAAATAGATTGGGAAGTTAGGATGTAAAAGTTGCAAACCAGTACACTTTCAATTGGTCAAAATATAAAACAACAGACTAATTTGTCCTTGAGCTATGAAACAATCGATTAAAATGACAAATCAGTTGGTTAAAATACTGGGAATTTATGTAGAATATAAAATTCATAGATTTTAACTCAAACAACAATCTTTTACAAACAAGACTTGTTGCAATCAATATTTCTAACTATTATACAGTCTCAGATTACACAAGAAAGCATTAAAACACAACAAATAGTGGATTACTTGATTTTCTTGAGATTTTAAAGTGATTCAAAGTGAGTGAGATGAGGGAAAGAGAATTGCACAATTGTTTTTATACTGGTTCACTCAATCACAGAGCTACATCCAGTTTACCAGGACAACCAAAGCCTGGTTTCCACTATATTCAAAAGTTTTACAAATCAAACACCAAGATTAAACTTTTGAACAAAGAACCACACAAGATTTTTGACTCATAAAAATCTAGACAACTACCCTACAAGAATCACACTTACAGACCTGAAATCACATTAGGCAAACAACCAGAGGCACACGAAAATCCAAATCTGATGGTGGCTCTCCCTAGCCAACCAGACATGTGTTATTCAAGCTACTCACAAGCCCAAATGCCTCCAAGATCAACCAAGATCTTCAAACTTCACATTGCAGTTGTGTATTGCAGAGAGATAGAGTTTTCTAGAGAAGAATGACAAGATTTCGTACTCCAAAACTCAAAAACTTAACTTTGCTCATGAAAACACAACATATATAGTCTGGTTTAAGTGAACTCAGTCGATTGAATTTTCAATACAGTCAGCTGATTTCACTTGACTTAAGTGAAAATAGTCGATTGAAAAAAAAATCAATTAATTGAATGCATTTATACCAGAAACTATATACTGCAAGCCTTTTAACTTTTTAAAACCCATTTTAACAGATTAAAAGAGACACACCAAGACTAGGAAGACATCTAACCTATGTTATATAGCCTACCAACATGATATAACACCAAAACATTTACATTTAACATTATTTCTAGATTTAACACATTAAAAACTTAATCTTTAAGTGGATCCTTATCAATCTTCATCAACCGCATGTGATCTTCATGCACTTGACTTTATCAATTCTTTGCTTCAAGCTTGCTTGTGCCAACAAGATGGAAATTATGTTTTTCAGTGGAGGTAAGAGATTGAGTAGGTATCTAATATCTATTATGTGTAAAAATAGTGTGAAAGGTGACAAATGGTGTGGGCTTTGTTTGAGCAACAACATCTTTCATATACAAGCATAGCATAATTGTGTGCCAACAACAAATGTAGTACATGAAACACAACAAGCTTCACACAATGTTAAAACATGTTGTTACCGTACTTACCTCTCGGAACTCCCTTGTGCTATGAAGTTGTATCTTTTCCTCCCTTTCAGACGGCTCATGTTGTTATTACCATGCCACTTTTGTAACATCCCTACTGGAAATTACCTAATAAAAAAAATATAAATAATAATTGAGATCAATCCGACATAATTTCATTATTTCCAAATGTGGGAAAATTTAAAACATCGTTCAATGCGTTAAAATTCAATTAAAGCTAAGTAATAGTCTTATTACAAATTCCAAAATTTTGATAAAATAATAAAAACATAACAAAATTCCTAGCTCAATTTCATCTTTCATTCATATTTTGTTTGAACTTTTAAAAATGGCCAAAAGCACAATGTAGGTTGCCTCCATCTTACTCCACCAACGTTGTTATGACTACCATGCTACGACTGCCATAGGTGCAGTGATATAGATACCCAAAAAAAATATATATGCCAAGACCCAAAAAGGGGCCAAAACATGAAAATCTAGCCATTTTCTTTACATGGACAAGGAAGGATAGTAGGACCAAAGGAACATAGTTGACTTTCTTTTTTTTTTTTTTCTTTTTTTATATTTTTTAAGAATAAAAACAAAATGGAGTAAGAAAATAAAAAAATAAAATAAAATATGATGAAATTGAAATTGTAAATAAAATAAAATAATATAAAATAAAGTAACATAAAATAAAAATAAAACAACAATAAAAAAAACAAGATAAAATTAAAGTTAAAATTAGATAAAAGTAAAAATAGAAATATATATCTATATTTAATTCAATGTTCATTTTTTTTTTGTATTTTTCCCTCTTCTTCCGAATTATATATCTAAAAAAATCATAATATATATATATATATATATATATATATATATATATATATATATATATATATTAGTGGTGAATGTAAAACTCCATTTTAATAGCTAAAAACTACTAAAATAAAACATTTCATAATTAATAATCATAAAAAGGAGTGGTAACAATATAGAGTATGTTATTGTAGTTATCCCAAAATATAACTAATATCCTAACATGATATCTCAAAACTATACATAAAATATCTAACATTGTCTAGCTTCTCAAGCAACTAACTCCTAAAAAAGTGTCTTAACACATGCATCTTCATTTGCTCACACCAATAAGGTGACCATTGCAAAAGAGAGAAACAAACACTAACATTAAAACAACATACGAGAGTAAGCTAACTTGCAACAAAAACATCATATCTCAATTAAACATGTTGTATTACATATAAAACAATCCAAACAATTTTAAAAGCATAGCCACACACAATACTCTACCGAGCTACCACATACAAGGTTAATCCCTGTCACAATCATAAAAACCCTAGGGCTGTTTTGCTCAAAGCTAGCTAGATGTTGCCCAACGCCATTTCCTCGACCAGCAAGCCTAATGCGAGCTCCCATGATTTAATTCAAAGAAATTTTGGCCAACAACTCTGAGTGGAACCAACGTCAACCAAGTTAGTGAGCTCTCCAAATTTGGTGTCTATGATTGTGGTCGTACCCGACCAAATAAAACAATTAAATGTAACACTTAGTAGTTAAACCACTTCGTCTCCTAGTGACCAAACCTTTCATTCAAAGCTTTCTAGATTGAAATTCAACACAAGGGGGGTTGGCAGATTCAAATGCTTACAACAGATTAAATGAAATGCAATAGTGATTAAAACGTACTGACTTCCTTGATTAACACCTCTGCCTACTCTCAAACCACTAGACAATAACCCACGTAGCGAAAGTTACATTCCAGTTTCATTATGCAATTAAGCAATGCATACATCCATGAATTTGTGGCAGCCAAGCTACATACAATAAGCATGAACATAACCCAACCCAAACATATCCAATTAATCTATAAATTAAGTATAAACAGATGAACCACATACATTCCACGAATTTAAGATAAAGACATGGCATATTTCACAAAACAAGCATAACCTCAAAGCTTCATTGCATTTTTCATCAAGGAGTCAATACACGAATTTACCAAGCCATGAAAATGGAGTTAAACACTTCAAAATGGAAATGCACAAAACAGAACATTAAACCCTAACTTGGGTCTGGAAACGCAAATTCAAGAGCAAATGAGAATTCTAAAGCTTTAATGGAACAAAAATGCTTGTTGTGATATTAAAAACCGAAAACCCCATACATGGGTGTTGTTCCATGTTAATGTAATCAACAAAATGAAATTCCAAAGCTATCAAATGAGCTGAAAACACAAAACTCACATTGGGTGGTGTCAATAATGCATGAAAATGTTAAAAATGAGTGCTAAAATGTGGAAAACGAAAGAGACATTTTATAAAAATCACCATATTTAAATTTCTTTCTAAACTACTCTTTTACCTTCTCTTTAGATATTTGACTTTCTTATTCATCTGATTGAAGATCGGAGCACCCCATATAGGCCTCTTGGTATTGAGGTCTACAATTCTACCCGATTAGAATCTTGAACAGAGTAAGTTCGTCTTTTGCCCTTCTTCTTTGTCTATTAAGAAATTTGTTGCATATGGGGTGGTTTTGGCTTGCATGTGGATTAGAATTTAAGGACACAAGATGAATCTTTGTTCGATTAGGATTGTTAGGATATGTCTTGATCGTTGATCATAATTTTCTATGTTCGAGTAGAGCAACCTATTTGAGATAAAGTCGGTAGAGTTTGTGAGATTTGAACTTGTGGAGAACACCTTTTGGAGTTTAGGAGCGTCTATCCAAATAAGGGAAGCTAGTAGTAATTTTATACTTGGTCATATTTGTTTTAACTTGACAATTGAGATGATATATATGTTTGATTGGGTGATTTTATTTTATTATAAACTAATCAATTATGAGCAATGTGGAGTGTTTATAAATTCTAGGGTATGAGTTGATATGTTAAATTGTTAAATTGTATTAGTAAATTGTTTGAGTATAATGATCAGATTGAATTGTGTTTTAATGCTTAGACCATTGTTTTTGGGTTGTTTTAGCATTTTTTTTGTTTGTTTGTGGGGATGAATTGATTTGGCTATGATTGTCTAACTTGATCTAAGAAAGAACTAAAGTTGCATATATAATCAAGTTAGAGAGCCTATTCAAGTAAATTTAGGAGTTAAAACTTTGATAGAACGCTGATGAGTGCGTATTTTTGCCCTCAATTAATGTTTAATTCTGGGTATTTAATTGAATTTGTATGCTTAAAGAGTGGTTTAATTGATAGTTATGATAATTAGGCTATTTGAGCTTGTGTGATAAAAATGTCTTAAAAAGTGATTTTTAGTTGCATAAATTATTTTTGGATATTTTAACGTTTGTTGATGCAGCTAAAGTTAAGATTAAGCTCATTTAAGATGGAAAAATAAATTTATTGAAGTTACAAAGCACCTTTAAATAAGGCTGAAATTAGCAAGTTCTGGAAAAATCAAATTTGATAATTATAACGGGGCCAAATTAAGCAATTTCAAAACTTCTTCTGAGGTATTTTATTTCACATCAACACTGGATTAAAGGAATGAACCTTACTTGAGACAAATCAATATTCTAGAAATCAAGTTATCATGCATACACAAACGGAAAAGTTCTATTTTTCACACTTGAGTTAATCTTTTGAATTCACAAGACAACCAATTATGAAAGAAAGCACTCAAGTCAAATGTGTATTTTCTCAGCAAAATTCGCTTAAGTGTTTTTTGCTTGTGTTTTCACTCAATACCCATGCAAGTAAACACTCGTAATACTTAACAAGACTCTAATATTCACAAACTTTCAGAAAATATGCATTCAAAAATCATGAGGACTCTTCACAGGTTATAACGGGGCTAAGGCAAAGGTAGGAAAAATTTTAGGATTTTTTGGTTTTTTGAAATAGTAATGTAGGAAGAATAATAGAGCATAACTTCAAAAACAACTCCTTTTCGTTTATTGCTTGTTGCTCTCTCTCTTTTTTTTCTTTCTAGAAAGTAATTATTTCAACACTTTTTCATCAACACTTTCCTCAACCATTCCTGAACACAATCCATTAGCTTCTTCTTTCTTCCTAAGGGAGAATATGGTCTTTTTCTTTTCACGGTTATGCAATAAGCTTAAAACAAGAAAAAGAGGTTTAAAAGCTCAAAGGGGCTACCAATGGATTAATATCAAGGTGGGCTTATTTGGCCAAGTAGCTAAAACCAAGAAATGCCTCAGTCATATCAAATCATGCATATTCACCTAAGATGTAAAACAAAAGAGTCAAGCTAAATATTTGAGTATAAACAAAAATGAGCAAGTCACTCAAGAAAAAATAGGAATGACACATGGCAATTCATCCTTTACATTAAGGGTCAAGACTTACAAGGTCAAATTCTTTCACAAAAAGATGTAATCAAGAAATTCTCAAATCAAATCATTTAGCAAATCATAGAAACAATCCACTCATATCAACATGACTTTTATTTTTTCCAAAATTATGATCATCCCAATTATTGAATCAAATCCTAAAAATCCAATGTCATTATGTTTTATTGAAAACAGGGAAATATGTTTGGTGGATTTCTTAAGAGACATGTTGTTTAAAAGTTCCACTTAGTAAAGAGTTAATGCTTTCACAATTTTCTCAAAAAGAAATCACAATTTTTTTATGAAAACAAAAACAAAAATTGAAAAACACAAAAAAAATTCTACCTACAGTTTGTCTCCCCCACACTTATTTCAAAAAAATGTCCTTGATGGACTTATTTTGGGGATGAAACGAAAAATCTTGTGACTATTGGTTTAATCTGGCCATATGTCAAAATTTATTTTCTTTAATTTTATAAAGTATAAGTCAGCTTGTACAATTTTATTAAAGAAAACAAAAACACATATTTTTGAATTTTTTTTTTAATTTTTCACAAAAATCAAAAACAGAAAACAAATATGCATGCAATTTAACTTTTCTATCAACAATGATTTCAAAAGAATTTAAATCTAAGCTTTTTACCTGTTGCAGTAACCTTTCTTCTTTTTCTGCTGCCATGTCAACAAAGATAACCACTGAAATTTATTTGCCCCATTCACATCAACAAAATTGATGTGTGGAGTGTGTGGCTTCAACTCAATTTGAGCATCATCAGGTGCATTCGGATGGTTAACCGGATCATCAGTAATCCTTGTAATCTCATCTTGTGAGCAAAAATTTTCACCTTATGTTGTTAACTCTGCTGCTTCATCATTAACCAAGTCAGTTGCAATAGTAGATGCTTCAGCTGCATCTTCGAATACTATTGGCTCTTCAACTGCACTTGGTTCCTCTATTGTATTATCCTCACAACTTTGCTCTTGAAAATGATCATTTATACTCATATCCTCATCAACGGGTACAATTTTATATTCACATTGAGCAGCATCAACATATCCATCAATAAAAATGTTTGTGTGAGAATCTTTAATTTCTTCATCAGCAACATCTTTAGCAAAATTGATATGTCCATCAGTAGACATATTACTATGAAAATCAACATATCCATCAGTATATATATCAATGTGATGTGATTCCGCTATCAATTTTTCAGATTGATTCTGCAAGCTTTGTGTGGTGGCATTCATCATCTCTTTCTGATCTATCTGATTCATCTTCATCATTTCAGTCATCATTTTCATCATATCTTCCAAAGTGACCTTTCTCACTGTTTCATTCATTAGCTGACTCAAATCTTCAAACATTTGTTCAGCTCTAATGGCCAACTTCAGAAGCACATCTTCAATTTCATGACGAAGTTCGTTAAAATCTGGATTTTCAGGAAATCTCTGATGGGGTTGAAGGGTGGTATTAACAGTTACAAGTAATTTTATGAAGTTGTTCTTACTTGCATCCCTCAACATATCAGACAATATTTGTTTATTTTCGTACCACTCTTGCTCAATATTTCTGCATCGTTGATCAACTCGCAACCTTTCATCCATGGACTCTAATTTCCCTATAACTTCACCCATTAGTATCATAACTTCCATGTAGGATGGTCCATTGGTTGCTTCAACTTACTGTGGTGGTACATATTGTTGCTGAAAACTATTTGGAACATATGGTTGTTGAGGTGGACACTCTGAATATGGTTGTTGCTCATATCCCAAAAAAGATGATCTAGGATATAGATCATTAAATTGTCGTAAAGTTAACCCACTTATATCAGGTGCAGAAGTAGGTGTGACAATTTGTTGCTGAAAATCACGTGGTTGTTGTGGATAGCAATTGTAATCCATTTGAAAACTACAATGTTGATTATTTTCGTATGAAAAATTATTTTGCATTTTTGAAAGAGGTTTTCTAAAAAGAAATAAGTTGAAAGCTTGTTGAGTA
>Ga0214542_1007974_pt1 | contig 17985 bp, 4 predicted proteins | sample CNSS1metaG_FD_160096 | JGI IMG/M metagenome (GOLD analysis project Ga0214542, IMG submission 160096) | Root nodule microbial communities from cowpea collected in UCLA plant growth center, Los Angeles, California, USA - CNSS1 | ecosystem: Host-associated > Plants > Roots > Nodule | place: USA...
TTCTAATTATTAATAATATATTATTATAATATTATTTATAGTGATAGTAGTAAAATTATAACAAATATTAGTATTATTATTATATGTTACTATTATATATTATTACTATTAGTATTATTAACATTATATTATTAGTAGTAAAGTTGTTATTCTTATTTGTAATATATAATATTATTATTATTATATATTTTTGTTAGTAATTACATCTCATTTTTTATTAGATTATGATAAATTATTTTTTTGTCTCAAACTTAACAAAAAATAGGTATATTGATAAATATATGATTAGTTTAAAATTTTACTCCAACATTTCATTGTTGATGTTCATACCTATTCAAATTTGAAGGATTTGTCGACCATTATTGAATTATGTCAATCTTTGACAAAAACAAACAAATTAAAAATGTTTTACTTGATTAATTGTCTAATTTATTTTATTTAACTCTTATGTTTCATTTTCTACAATGAAGATTATCAAAGCAAAAATCAGAATAAGATGAAAGATGAATTTCTTGAACGCAATTGGAGATTTTTATTCCGAATAAGTTATTGATGAGTTCAAAGTTTTTTACTATATGATTTCAACTATAATATTAATTATAAATATATTATTATTTGTATTATTTTTATAAGTATTAATATTTCAAATTATTAATAATATATTATTATAAATATTATTTATAATGATAGTAGTAAAATTATAACAAATATTAGTATTATAATAATAATAATAGTTATTATTATTATATGTTACTATTATATATTATTACTATTGGTATTATTAACATTATTAGTAGTAAAGTTATTACTGTTATTTGTAATATATAATATTATTACTATTATATATTTTTATTAGTAATTACATCTCAATTTTTATTAGATTATGATAAATTATTTTTTTGTCTTAAACTTAAAAAAAAATAGATATATTAATAAATATATGATTAGTTTAAAATTTTACTCTAATATTTCATTGTTGATGTTCATACTCATTCAAATTTGAAGGATTTGTCTATCATTATTGAATTATGTCAATCTTTGACAAAAACAAACAAATTAAAGATGTTTTACTTGATTAATTGTCTGATTTATTTTATTTAACTCTTATGTTTCATTTTTTACAACGAAGATTATCAAAATAAAAATCGGAATAAAATGAAAGATGATATGTCAAATGAGTGTAAAAATGTGTCACTATTTTTTTTCTTATAACTTTTTTAACTGTTCATCTTCACTTGAGTTAGATATTTTATCTTCATTGAGAATAAATACATTATCGAACGTTGGTTATATATAGAAGCAAAATCATTTTACAATTTTTTCGAATGTTAGTTAGGTGAGAATTATACTTTGTCATCTCAATTTAGAATGATTTTAGGCTCTTTAATTTACTACAAGAAATTTTGTAATTACGGATAGATTGTTACCAATGGAAATAAATATATTAATAAACACAAATCTACTAATGGATTTTAATAGCATAGTTTAGATTTAACTTGCAAACGAAAAATTTTCGTTGATATCAAATTCATCAATAAAATTCGTCTTTTACATATATTAAAAATTAATTAGAATTTGTATAATTGACTACATTTACCATCACTCAATTCATGGTAAATTATAACAATTTTTTATTAATAAATTTGTATTTGTCAGTAAAATTTACTGATGACTATTTTATTCATAAATTTTTGACCGTCATTAATTTGTTGATAATGGTGTTTGTAGATAATACACCGTTTTCTTATAATCAAATTACTTTAACATGGTTTCCTCTATTTTACAAGTGATATTCATCTTTCAAACTCTATGTAAATGCTTGAACACAAAATTTATATAGACAGTTGATTTTTCCTTACTTGAATGTAAATATAAAATAAAATTCATTTAACCTTTTCATTTTTTAAAAGGAGATACTTAGAAATAAAATATATTAATATAAAAGCTACACTTATTTTGAGCTTTTGAAAGAAATTAATCAATAAAATAAGTACCATCTTTAAATTAATTGGCACTTTTCAATAAACTTATTACCAACCATCAAGGTTGCAGCATTGTGACATCATGCAGCAAGACAAACTAAAACTCTCCCACTTTTTCTGTGATCAATATCATCGAAACTGGATTATCTACACGCAGTATTAAACTAATACAAGCTTCAAGAATATTTCAAAGATGATTTAAGGCTTTTTATTATTTCCAAATTAATATGCTGAGCGCTGCATTACACAAAAACACCAATAATTATTGCAGTCATTCTTGCGTCAGTCATAATTCCACATCTTTATGACCGTAGATATTGCGAATCACAACAAGCTCTCTGCGGATTTCAAAGCATAAATAGTGATCAAGTTAGTTAATATACTCTTTCTACTTCACTTTATTATTTTTTAAGGTTTTTATTTTTATCATTTTTAAATTGAATGTTATTTATTTGTATTTTATATATATTATTCTATACAAATATTGTTCAATTAATTATTTCTGCTTTGTAAATTATAAATAATTAGGTAAGAGAATTAACTATACATAGAGATAAAACAAAATGGAGAAAAAATGGAGAGATATTATTTTATTCTATTTTCAATATGTTATTTTTCCATAGTAGGTTACAAACTTGTAATCACGTTCATTTTAAATCTCTATACATTCAAGCCTTGTTAAATCTAGTTTTACAAGTGCGGAAAAAAAATTCAAAATAATAATTATAACAAAGTTTTTCTATATCTTTTATCTACCCTTTAATTCTCCATTTTTTTTATAAACAATATTGGCTATTTTTTTTAAATTTTTTACGGCAACAATATATGGCTTTTTTTAATTATATTTTTAATTTTATCTGGACGACAGAAAAAAACGAAGAAGACGTATAGTGATACTTACATATATGTTGAAATAAGAAAACTAAAAGATTTATATTATATAATTCACTTAAAATTATTTTAAAACAAAAAATAAAATATTTTCATTTATTTTTGTAAAATAGTAAATTAGACGAGTAATACTTTTGGAAGTAGTAATTTCTGTTACAATAATTTTTTTAATCAGTTCACCTTTATCTATGTTATTGTTTATCCTTTATATTTTTGCATTTGGTTATTATTGTTTGTTGTGATAGTTATTTAAAATTGTTTTTTTAAATACAAAGTTGAAGATCTTCTAACATTTGTTGAGAAAGTTTTAATCAATTGACCACTTTATTTTACCTTAAAGATGTCAAAATGTGTTTTAATATATGAGTCAACTTAGCTCACCACATGTTCTAACCGGGTTGAATAGAGAAAAATTCAATTTTTTGTTAAAAGTGGGTTAAACTAAACTCAACTCACTTAACTCTCGGATTAAATGGATTCGAGCCGGGTTGAAGATATGTTGACCAAGTTAATCCAGTAACACTTTTTTTACAATTTTTTCTTTAATATTTTTGTTATAATTATTTACTATTTCTAATTATATAGGTTCATAATTTCATATTTTTAAATGCTAGAATATTGCTCAATAATATTTGAATTGTTTGAATGTTTAATTAATTTGTTTATCAAGTTATATACATTGATATCTTAATCTTTAACTATTATTTTTACAATAATATTTTGAGAATTAGGTGAATACTTTTATTCTACTATTATAAAAGTAAATTAAGTCTAATTGTAATGCAATAAATATATAAAATAAATAAAAAAATAAAAAAATATTTGTAAGTAAGTTAACCCACCAACTCCCAAACTTAATAGGTCGGGTCGAGTTGCAAAATTTCTAGCTCACAAAAAAGTAAATCGGGTTAAACTGACATTTTTTAACTCAACCCATGACGAACCATTTAGTGTGAGTCGTGTTGACTCACTTTCACACTTCTAATTTTAAGTAGTCAAATATAGTAATTGAAAGATCATCTTGAAAACTATTTTTTTATAAGGAATGAAAAGCATATTTAAGTTGAAAACATGAAGTTAAACGGATAAACACAATTAAATGGTATCTTATGGTTCATTATTTTTGTTAACAAAATACGATTCATCTTTTATTTCCTTTCTGAAATTACTTTTAAAATGATTAAAAACACTGTATAATTGCACAAACACACCAACTACAAACACAATTAAATGATATATATCCTCTTATGATTCATAATATTTTTTTGTAACAAAACTGCAATTCATCTTTTATGGTTTATGAAATTAATTTTAGAATGAATGATTAAAATTTAAAAGGGTCATTATCATACAAACCCACCAACTAGTTCTTTTTATAATGAGAGAATGTGGAAGAATGTCAAAATAAGAAGTCAACACTTCCAAACAAACATCGAAGCATAAGAAAAAATTTCAATCGATCGTTCATTTACTATTACTATTATTAAAAAATATTATTATTTCTGATCGTAATGCATGTTGTACTTCAGTGCTATATATGGATTCAAAATACATCTCTAAATGAACAATGACATTATACGAAGGAAATTACAAGGAAAATGAATACTTGTATTTTATTTATTAAATATTATTGGTGCATAAACTCATTTTGGGAATAATAAACTGTCTTCCCCACAAGTACCATCAGATTTCGGACAGTTTATAAATGAGGTTCCATTTTTGGTCAAACAAATACTAATTTGATAGAGAGCAGTAGCATTTAGTTTTGGATCATGATAACAATAAAGCGAAGGAACATGGCTAGTGTGGTTCTGAACAGCAGCAACAACGGAACTAACATTATAATGTTTTTTGTCATCTGGGACTATCTGCTCCTTTTCAAGAATATTCAACAGATTATTTTGGTCATAAATATGCAAAGCCAGGTTGAAATATTCCAGTAGTGGGAGCGTTTTCTCTGCACATCCTCCATGCTTTGTCCACTCCACTCTCCAAAAGTTAAAATTTTTGCCAATTAAATTTGGCCAATCCTCATCAAGTTGTCTTGTCAAGGGTTTTAAATCCTAAATAAACAAAATTTATTTTTTAGTGATACAGGGAACACAGTGTATAAACTAAACCACACATTAGAGTTCTAACTTCTAATTAACCATAACAAAAAAAGATATACTCACCTTCCTATAAATGGGAGTCTTAGTTTTGCATTTAGGAAGTGTACCATTATCATTTTGAGGCCACAGTCCATGAATAACAAATTTTTCTGGTACTATACGACATTTTCGTGTTCCAGTATGTGGGGAATCGCAATAGCCTTTCGGCCATTGTTGAGCATATATGAAATGATCCCACTTTTCTTCTTTTTTTTCAGCAATGCACGACTTTGGTACTTCTAAGAGAAGAAGAAGCGAGAAAACATAAAGTATAGACATGATCTTCAAATGAAGACCAAATCTCATAATCAGTTTGATTTAGAAGTGGAGAAGTTAAATGATATTTATAGGATTTGAGATCATAAGAAAACAAAAGAGTTCCTGATGCACATCAACTTTAATAATCACATTCATTTTGGTAAAATTTATGGCTTTCATTTCTCTACACCCACATATATTAAAATTTGTAATAAATAGTGTTTGTTTTATATAAATAATGGCAATAGACTGAACTTACCTATTTAATATAAGTAATACATCTTATTTAACTATTCAATATACCACAATATTGATAACACTTAATTTGTCTGAACCACTAAATGTCATATCATTAATAAATGTGGCAGTTAAAATTCAAAAAATACTTCTTTTCCAAAAACATATGCAAAAATAAGTCATTAATAATTTTGTGAACCCTTACTCAAATATACAACCTATGTAGATAAACATAATTGCCCTATATATAATTCTATAAATAAACATAATGTTTTGCATTACACTCAAATACAACTTATGTACATATGGAAGGTCCTATATATAATTATATATAATTACATATTTTGCTGGTAAGATTGTATTTTTATCGTATTCCAAAATTTATGATTATCTATTTTAATACATATAAACATGTTATCTCTTTTAAGCTTGAATTTCTTTAATACATGCAAATAAGAATAGACATTTTAATTTGGTTGCATAAGTGATATGGCTTGATGTGTGAACATTTAGGATTTTTTTTAAATATTTTTGGAAAACTAATCAATAACGTTCTCGTTGATTAAAGAGTAATTTGATTATTCTAAGTATTTTAAGTGTCCAAACATGAGAAAATAAATGGACTCACAAATAATCCATCATAAATAAATAAATATAGCTGATTAACGGATTTAAACTCTATTTGATTAAATTTTTTATTTTATGATTATTTCCTTTTAAATTTAAAAGGAGAGAGAACTAACACTTATGATAGATATAAAAATAAATGTTACAGTTGAAGAATAAGATTCTTTTAGTCTTGCACTTCATCAATTTTATCTTGTTTTCTTATACAAGCCAAAAATAGACGTGAGATGTTCTTAAAATCGCACGATGTAAGGTCCCATTTTATTTTTCTGCCATAAAGTTGGTGGGCTGCCCTTGTAAGTGGGCCTAAGGCCGGCCCAACGTATAAAGTTCCTAGGTCTGCCCTAATTCCACACTCATTCTCACTAATGCAGAAACTCCGCAGCCGTCACCTTCTCCTTCCGCATTAGAGCTCTGCTAGGGTTCCTCCCCAAGTCTCTCGAGCTAGCTCCGAATCAGTTTCTACTCCACGTAAGTACCCCTCTAGATCATCAGACTTCCCTTTTTGCTTTCCCTTGTATTTTTCGCAGTTAGGGTTTGGTACTAATCTGCCCTGGTTCCGTGTACTTTCTGTTTTCAGCTCCTTAGTGCGTTCTAGAGCTGCTGTGCTCCTTGGTCACGCGTCGAACGTCCTGTACGAACCCATTTCCAGGTACGAGGAGTTAGAGTTCTTGGTTTCCAGTCATTTTGGTATGTGTTGCGTTGGTTGCTGCTTGTATGGTTTAATCCTTCGATTTGGTGTGTGAGAATGCTTTGTATGCTTGTTTGGTTCGATAAACATGGCTGTTGCAGTGAAGAACAGTGGCGAGACCTATTAATCTCGCCCAAGCGAGCCAGTCTCGCCTAAGCGAGAGGAACAGGGAGCTCGCCTAGGACTCTTGCGCGAAAGGTCGCCCAGGCGACCAGCTCGGCTTCTTGAGCGAGCGAGCATCTCGCCCAGGCGAGAGGGGTCTCGCCTAAGCGAGATCCCGTGATGTTCCCTGGGTGCTTCATCGAGCCCTCGCCTAGGCGAAGGAGGGGCTCGCCTGAGCGAGCACGTCTCGCCTGAGCGAAATCCCTCAGCCTGAGCGAGTGATTGGGCGAGGCAGTGCGCTGTTTGGGTGTTCATTTATCCTTGGATGATTGATATTGGTTTGGGTGTAAATTGTATGATGAGAAACATGTATATAATGGAGTATTGTGCGTGCTTGGCATGAATCATGAATTGTGTATGATGAGTTTAGTATGAAAGTTGGCATGTGAAATGAATGAGTGGTGTGGAACTAAAAGAACATAGTATTGATATGAAATGAGGCCCTAGACTCATGGGTGGCAATGATCAGAGGTATGGATTCGATATATGTTGTGTATGAGGACTTTATCTCAGGGGTCGGTATGGAAATGAAAATATAATTTAATGTTCCCTTATTGCTGAGTTATGAATGTGGTTCCGTGTCAGCGTGTAAATTCCTTGGGGTCTCTAGGTGAGACCTTCGGGATTACGCTTCAGTGGTCGGGACGTAATTCTATGGCCCCTGTTAGTGGGTGTCCATGGTGGTGCCCCATCTGTATAACTAGGTAAGGATTCAAGGTAAGGACTGCATCCTGACACTCTAAGGGGCCAGTTAGTCTCACTTAGAGCGGACTGACTCCTGTGGTGAGAGTAGCAGGAGGCCTGAAATTCATTAAAGGGCTAACCTTGTGGTGAGGGAGATTTGATTCATCGTAACACTTGCAACACTTTGCTCGGGGGTGAGCAACTCGGGGGTGAGCAGAGGTATCCACCACAAGTGCGGGCATCCGCTGAATCCGACCAGGTTATACGTATCCGGATGAGTCGAGTCGAGTCGTAGTGTATTGCATGAAGGGTCATGACATGTTTGGTTGTTGTGTGGGTATGAGATGAAGAAAATATAATTGACTGTATGATGATTATGTTTTTGGCTCTAGCTTACCCGTTTTGATGTACGGTTGTATTGTATGTGGCTGTTTTTCCTTGCGATGATCATCAACTTGGTTGATGGGAGCAGATGGGCGAGGTCCTCGTGGTCAACAAGGGAATGGTGATTCTGCCGCTTAGCCATCCGGACTTGGAGTTTTCTTCATGTTTTCCTTAGGGCTATGGCCCATGTATCTCTTTATGTATTTCTACTCTACACTCCATGTTTTTTTTCGTTTTCAGCTTTCCTTTGGCATCGTGGTGTGCCTGGGTTTTGTCGGGGTTGTGTTGAGAACCCCAGGACTGCGCGATTATACTATCTTATGTGTGGCGTTTCCTTTAATTGCGTTTATAAATTAAATGGGACGTTACACACGAGGTATTGAAAAGGTTAAACATAAAAAACAAATCCCTGATTTTATTTATATATAATTTATAGAATAAATATAATTTGTTTATGTTTTATGAAGTGTATTTTTTATCATAAATTTGATGAATTTTTTCATTATTTGTATTTATTTTTTCTCTTTTTATTTTAATAAATGTTCACATGGTCACAAATAATTGTTGAATTACGGAGGTGTTCATATAATTGACATGTTAAAACTCATAATGATTTTTAGCATAAACTTATTTGGAAACATTAAAAAAAGAAAAAACTTTTAAGAATTCAAGATTTTCGTAATTCTTCAAGAAGAAACATGTATACATACTGTAAATAGGTATATACACATTTTCAATAAGAAGTTCCACCTCCTATTTATAACTTGGACAATAACACATTTACACTCATTTGATATGTTTTTGATAACGATAAAATAAAAAGTAATGTGTCAAATGTAAAAATGTGTCACTATTTTTTTTATAACTTTTCTAACTATTCATCTACACTTAAGTTAGATATTTTATCTTCATCGAGAATAAATACGTTATTGAACGTTGGTTATAGAAGTAAAATCATTTTACAATTTTTTCGAATGTTAATTTAGGTGAGAATTATATTTTTTCATCTCAATTTAGAATGATTTTAGGCTCTTTAATTTATTACAAGAAATTTTGTAATTACGGATAGATTGTTACCGATGGAAATAAATATATTAATAAATGCAAATCTACTAATGAATTTTAACATCATATTTTAGATTTAACTTGCAAACGAAAATTTTCATTGACACCAAATTCGTCGACAAAAATTTGTCTTTTATACATACTAGAAATAAATTAAAATTTGTATAATTGACGACATTTACCATATGATAAATTATAATAATTTTTTATAAATGAATTTGTATTTGTTAATAAAATTTATCGATGACTATTTTATTGATAAATTTTTGACAGTCATTAATTTGTTGATAAAATTAAATTACTAAACTTTTTTATTATTGTTGATAATGGTTTTGGTAGATAATACACAATTTTCTTGTAATCAAATTACTTTAACATGGTTTCATCTATTTTATAAGTGATATTCATCTTTCAAACTCTAAGTAAATGCTTGAACACAAATTTATAGAAACAGTTGATTTTTCCTTACTAGAATGTAAATATAAAATAAAATTCATTTAACCTTTTCATTTTTTAAAAAGAGATACTTAGAAATAAAATATATTAATATAAAAGCTACACTTATTTTAACCTTTTGAAAGAAATTAATTAATAAAATATGTACCGTCTATAAATTAATTGGCACTTTTCAATAAACTTATTACCAACCATCAAGGTTGCAGCATTGTGACATCATGCAGCAAGACAAACTAAAACTCTCCCACTATTTCTGTGATCAATATCATCGAAACTGGATTATCTACACGCAGTATTAAACTAATACAAGCTTCAAGAATATTTCAAAGATGATTTAAGGCTTTTTATTATTTCCAAATTAATATGCTGAGCGCTGCATTACACAAAAACACCAATAATTATTGCAGTCATTCTTGCGTCAGTCATAATTCCACATCTTTATGACCGTAGATATTGCGAATCACAACAAGCTCTGTGCGGATTTCAGAGCATAAACAGTGATCAAGTTAGTTAATATACTCCTTCTACTTCACTTTATTATTTTTTAAGCTATTTTTTTATTTTTAGATTGAATGTTATTTATTTTTGTTTTATATATATTATTCTATACAAATATTGTTCAATTAATTATTTCTGCTTTATAAATTATAAATAATTAGGTAAGAGAATTAACTATACATAGAGATAAAACAAAATGGAGAAAAAATGGAGAGATATTATTTTATTCTATTTTCAATATGTTATTTTTCCATAGTAGGTTAGAAACTATTGTAATCACGTTCATTTTAAATCTCTATTCATTCAAGCCTTGTTAAATCTAGTTTTACAAGTGCGGAAAAAAATTCAAAATAATAATTATAACAAAGTTTTTCTATATCTTTTATCTACCCTTTAATTTTCCAGTTTTTTTATAAACAATATTGGCTATTTTTTTTAATTTTTTAGGGCAACAATATATGGCTTCTTTTAATTTTATCGGGACGACAGAAAAAAACGAAGAAGACGTATAATGATACTTACATATATGTTGAAATAAGAAAACTAAAAGATTTATATTATATAATTCACTTAAAATTATTTTAAAACAAAAAATAAAATATTTTCATTTATTTTTGTAAAATAGTAAATTAGACGAGTAATACTTTTGAAAGTAGTAATTTCTGTTACAAGAATTGTTTTAATCAGTTCACCTTTATCTATGTTATTGTTTATCCTTTATATTTTTGCATTTGGTTATTATTGTTTGTTGTGATAGTTATTTAAAATTGTTTTTTTTTAAATACAAAGTTGAACATCTTCTAACAGTTGTTGAGAGAGTTTTAATCAATTGACCACTTTATTTTACCTGTCAAAATGTGTTTTAAGACATGAGTCACCTTAGCTCACCATATGTTTTAACCAAGTTGAATAGAGAAAAATTAATTTTTTTTAAAAAGTGGATTAAACTGAACTCAACTCACTTAACTCTTGGATTAAATGGATTCGAGTGGGTTGAAGATATGTTGATCAAGTTAATCCACTAACATTTTTTATACAATTTTTTCTTTAATATTTTTGTCATAATTATTTACTATTTCTAATTATATAGGTTCATAATTTTATATTTTTAAATACTAGAATATTGCTCAATAATATTTGAATTATTTGAATGTTTAATAATTTGTTTGTCAAGTTATATACGTTGATATCTTAATCTTTAACTATTATTTTTATAATAATATTTTGAGAATTAGGTGAATACTTTATTCTACTATTATAAAAGTAAATTAAGTTTGATTGTAATGCAATAAATATATAAAATAAATTGAAAAATAAAAAAATATTTGTAAGTAAGTCAATCCACTAACTCACCGACCTGCAGTAGGTTAGGTCGAGTTGTAAATTTTTTGGCTCACAAAAAAGTAAATCGGATAAAGTTGACATTTTTTAACTCAATCCATGATGAACCAACTAGTGTCAGTCGTGTTGACTCACTTTGACACTCCTAATGTTAAGTAGTCAAATATAATATTTGAAAGATAATCTTGAAAACTATTTTTTTATAAGGAGTGAAAAGCATATTTAAGTTGAAAACATGAAGTTAAACGGATAAACACAATTAAATGGTATCTTATGGTTCATTATTTTTGTTAACAAAATACGATTCATCTTTTATTTCCTTTGTGAAATTACTTTTAAAATGATTAAAAACACTATATAATTACACAAACACACCAACTACAAACACAATTAAATGATATATATCCTCTTATGATTCATAATATTTTTTTGTAACAAAACTGCAATTCATCTTTTATGGTTTATGAAATTAATTTTAGAATGAATGATTAAAATTTAAAAGGGTCATTATCATACAAACCCACCAACTAGTTCTTTTTATAATGAGAGAATGTGGAAGAATGTCAAAATAAGAAGTCAACACTTCCAAACAAACATCGAAGCATAAGAAAAAATTTCAATCGATCGTTCATTTACTATTACTATTATTAAAAAATATTATTATTTCTGATCGTAATGCATGTTGTACTTCAGTGCTATATATGGATTCAAAATACATCTCTAAATGCACAATGACATTATACGAAAGAAATTACAAGAAAAATGAACACTTGTATTTTATTTATTAAATATTATTGGTGCATAAACTCATTTTGGTAATAATAAAGTCTGGTCACCACATGTACCATCAGAGTTCGGACAGTTTACGAATGAGGTTCCATTGGGCGTCAAACAAATACTAATTTGATAGAGAGCAGTAGCATTTAGTTTTGGATCATGATAACAAAAAAGCGCAGGATCATGGCTAGTGTGGTTGTGAACTGCAGCAACAACGGAACTAACATTATAAAGTTTTTTGTCATCTGGGACTATCTGCTCCTTTTCAAGAATATTCAATAGGTTATTTTGCTCATAAAGATGCAAAGTCAGGTTGAAATATTCCAGTTTTGGGATCGTTGCCTCTGAACATCCTCCATGCTTTATCCACTCCACTTTCCAAAACAAAAAATTTATGCCAGTTAAATTTGGCCAATCCTCATCAAGTTGTTTTGTCAAGGGTTTTAAATCCTAAATAAACACAATTTATTTTTTAGTGATACAGGGAACACAGTGTATAAACTAAACCACACATTAGAGTTCTAACTTCTAATTAACCATAACAAAAAAAGATATACTCACCCTCCTATAAATGGGAGTCTTAGTTCTGCATTTAGGATGTGTACCATTTTCTTTTTGAGGCCACAGTCCATGAATAACAAATTTTTCTGGTACTATACGACATTTTCGTGTTCCAGGATGTGGGGAATCGCAATAGCCTTTCGGCCATTGTTGAACAAACATGAAATGATCCCACTTATCTTCTTTTTCTTCAGCTGTGCACAACTTGGGTACTTCTAAGAGAAGAAGAAGCGAGAAAACAAAAAGTATAGACATGATATTCAAATGAAAACCAAATCTCATAATCAGTTTGATTTAGAATTGGAGAAGCTAAAGGATATTTATAGGAATTGAGATCATAAGAAAACAAAAGAGTTCTGGATGCACATCAACTTTAATGTTCCCGCATTGATCGAATATGGATATGGGGAATTCCCGACTTTTTCAATTAGGTATGGGGATGAGTATGAGGATGTACATATCCCGTCACAATACCCGTTCCCGCCATATCTCCGTCTCCGTTTAAATTACTAAAATATTCTTAATTAATTAAGTAACCATATATATATATATATATATATATATATATATATATATATATATATATATATATATATATATATATTCTTTTTTTTATTTCTTCTAATTATTTGGTTTGTCATGAAACTTATTCGCATCTCCAATATATTTTTCATCTTATCATAACTTTTATGTGATTATGTTAAAATGATGTATATGAATTAAAATAAATTTATCTTTCACATTTGAATATTTTTATTATTTTTTAATATATTTATTTATTGTATATTTTCCTTTCACATGAGAATGTTTAATACTCTCAATTTAAGTGTTTAATAACATAAACTTTTTTATTTACTATGTAATATAAAAAAAATTATTTACTTGTTGTTATTAATTTTTGTTTCATATGAAGAACTTTTGTTTTGCTAAAACAATTTTCGTTATTTCTCAACCATTGAGTATATATGTTGATATTTGAAAAGTTTTCTTAGATCTCTAAGGTATTTTTGATCTTACCATAACCGTACTTATACATTTGTTTTTTCTTTGTGCGATTTCTTTCAATAGTCTCTCAAATTGTTTCTAAGACACACATTTAAAAATTTTTTAATATTTTTATTTGTTGTTTATTTTAATCATGTACAATATTATTTCGATATATTTTATCTAATTATTTTTATTTTCTAACTCATTATCATTCATACTGTAATTTTTTACTATAATTGTATAAATAACGTTTATTTACTGTAATATAAAAATTTAATGTAATTGCCATAAATTTTTTTTACCACCATCCAACATACATTGAAGTTCAAAAGGTATAAGATCTATGTTAAAATTTTATTATTATGTTTATTATTTGTTCTTTGCGTCATTTTAATCAAGTGATGTATTATAACTTTTATTAGTGTATAAAAAAGAGTTTCATTAAAATTTTAAAAATTGAAGTAAACAAACATTTAAAATATATTTTAATTTGAATATTTGTTTTCCTTTTATATATTTTTTTAAAATATTTTTAAATTTTATCAACTAGGTTTTTGTAGTTTACAAATTTAATATAAATGTTTTTGTTTTGATGAAATTTTATTTGGTATTCTAATATAAAATTTAAACAATAATAATTTATTTCAAAGTATTTGTTATCAAAAAAACAATCATCCTCCAATATTTGATAATATTATGTTTCCTTTACCATAATTTTTTATTATTTTATAAAAATTAATTAAAATTAATATTGAAGTAGTAAGAAAACGGGTATAGGTATGGGTACAAGATTATATCCGTTACCCGGTGGAGATGGGATGAAAAAAAAGTTAGATACCCGTTAGGTTTGGAGATGAGAATGAGGATAAATTTTTTCTACGAAAATAAATATGAGATAGCAAAACTCGTCCTTGCCCCGCCCCGTTGCCATCCCTACTCTATACCCACATATATTAAAATTTGTAATAAATAGTGTTTGTTTTATATAAATAATGGCAATAGCCTGGATTTACCTATTTAATATAATTAATACATCTTATATACTACCACAATATTGATGACACTTAATTTGTGTGAACCACTAAATGTCATATCATTAATAAATGTTGCAGTTAAAATTCAAAAAATACTTCTTTTTCCAAAAACATATGCAAAAAGAAGTCATTAATAAATTTGTGAACCCTTACTCAAATATACAACCTATGTAGATAAACATAATTTTTTGCATTAGACATATGGAAGGTCCGATATATAATTCTCTAGACATAATGTTTTGCATTACACTCAAATACAACTTATGTACATATGGAAGGTCCTATATGTAATTATATATAATTACATATTTTGCTGGTAAGATTGTATTTTGATTGTATTCCAAAATTTATGTTTATCTCTTTTAATACATATAAACATGTTATCTCTTTTAAAGCTTGAATTTCTTTAATACATTTTAATTTGGTTGCATAAGTGATATGGTTTTATATGTGATCATTTTTTATTTATTTTTTAAATATTTTTGGAAAACTAATCAATAACGTTCTCGTTGATTAAAGAGTAATTTGATTATTCTAAGTATTTTAAGTGTCCAAACATGAGAAAATAAATGGACTCACAAATAATCCATCATAAATAAATAATATAGCTGATTAACGGATTTAAACTCTATTTGATTATATTTTTTATTTTATGATTATGTCCTTTTAAATTTAAAAGGAGAGAGAACTAACACTTATGATAGATATAAAAATAAATGTTACAGTGAAGAATATGATTCTTTTGGTCTTGCAATTCATCAATTTTATCTTGTTTTTCTTATACAAGTCAAAAATAGACGTGAGATGTTCTTAAAATCGCACATGAGGTATTGAAAAGGTTAAACATAAAAAAAAATCCCTGATTTTATATATATATATATATATATATATATATATATATATAATATTTAGAATAAATATAATTTGTTTATGTTTTACTAGCGTAAACACAGGTGTTATCGTGCCTGTGTGTACGTATTTTTTAAATATACGTGATATATTAGTAGGTAATGATATTGTAATTTTATTAAGTTAATATATAAAATAAAATTATATTTATTAAAAATAAAGTGAAATATATAAAAAAATATGAGAGAATAACGGTTGATAAATAAAAAAAAAAAGTAGACAGTTTTATAAGAAAAACTTGTAAAAATAACGATGAATTTTTAAAAATTTAATAAATGATTATATTTTAAAGGATAAAATTGGAATTTTAAAATGTGTACATAACAGAGAGAATCTTCTTTATATATTGTTATAAATGAAGTGTAATGTTTATCATAAATTTGATAAAGTTTTTCATTATTATTTGTATTTATTTTTTCTCTTTTAATTTTAATAAATGTTCGCATGGTGACAAATGATTGTTGAATTACGGAGGTGTTAATATAGTTTACATGTTAAAATTCATAACGATTTTTAGCGTAAACTTATTTGGAAACATGAAAAAAAAAACTTTTAAGAATTCAAGATTTTCATAATTCTTCAAGGAGAAACATGTATACATACTGTAATACACATCTTCAATAAGAAGTTTCACATCCTATATATAACTTGGACAATAACACACTTATACTTATTTGACATGTTTTTTTGTAACAATAGAATAAAAAATAACGTATCAAATGAGTGTAAAAATGTGTCACTATTTTTTTTTTTATAACCTTTTTAACTATTCATCTTCACCTGAGTGAAATATTTTATCTTCATCGAGAATAAATACATTTTTGAACGTTGATTATCGAAGCAAAATCATTTTACAATGTTTTTGAATGTTAGTTTAGGTGAGAATTATATTTTGTCATCTAAATTTAGAATGATTTTAGGCTCTTAGTTCACTATTAGAAATTTTGTAATTACGGATAGATTGTTACTAATGGAAATAAATCAATTGGTAAACGCAAATCTACTAATGGATTTTAGCGGCATATTATAGATTTAACTTGCAAACGAAAATTTTTGTTAATACCAAATTCATCGACAAAATTCGTCTTTTACATATGTTAGAAATTAAAATTTGTATTATTGGCGACATTTATCATCGATCAATTTGTGGTAAATTATAGCGATTTTTTATGAATTCTTTCCTTAATAAATTTGTTGTCTGATGATTTTTTTTATATATATTAAGAAGAAACGTATGAGAAGAAAAGAAGAAGAGGGGATGAGGAGAAGGAGGAGAAAGAGGTGGACGGGGAGGAGGAGGTTAGAGTTGGTGGCAAGACACTGGCTCAATGGGGACATCGAAGTGCGACAATGATGCAAAGGTGTCACGACGGTGACTGCTAGAATTAAAGAAGGAAGAGGAAGAGGAAAAGAAAGAGAAAGATGTGAAGGAGGAGAAGGAAGAAAAGAAAAAAAAAATAAGAGGAAGAAAAAGGTCTAATAGTGATTTTTACGGATGAATTTTATTAATTGCCAAAATTTGTCGATAATTACTGACGCATATTATTCACCGATAAGTTTATAATCGTTGGTAAAATTTATTGATAATTATTTTATTGATGAATATTTTACAATCAATAATTTATAGATAAAATCGAATTATTGAAAAATTTTTATTATTACTGATAATTATGTTTGTAGATAATACACAGTTTTCTTGTAATCAAATTACTTTAACATGGTTTCCTCTATTTTACAAAGGTTAAAATACTCATTTGGTCCATGTTTTTGTTGAAAAATCTCAAATAGGTCCTAAGATTTTTTTTAGTCTCAATTAGGTCCATATTTTTGAAAATGTGTAACAATTAGGCCCATTCCGTTAGTATAGAGTTAACAGTGTTAAAGATGTGCCACGTGTCAGCTCCACATTTTTTTGAATTTTTTTGAATTTTTTTAAAATTTTTTTAAAATTTTTTTGAAAATTATTCATGCCACGTGTCACGTCAGTATTGTGTCACGTGTCAAGTCAATAAGGTGACACATGTCAAATCATTATCTGAATCTCAATTTGGTCCATATATTTGTTATTTTTATTACATTTCAGTCCATTTTTTAAAAATTTTTAAATATATTTATTTTAACTTTTTACAAAATTGTTTTAAATTTTTATTTAAATTTATAAAAATGTTAATTTTAAACCAACTCTAACATTTGTATATAAATTATTTAAAACAATTTTGTAACAAGTTAAAATAAATATTTTAAAATTTTAAAACAAAATATAAAATAAACTTAATATTATTAAAATATTT
>Ga0214542_1007975_pt1 | contig 17983 bp, 20 predicted proteins | sample CNSS1metaG_FD_160096 | JGI IMG/M metagenome (GOLD analysis project Ga0214542, IMG submission 160096) | Root nodule microbial communities from cowpea collected in UCLA plant growth center, Los Angeles, California, USA - CNSS1 | ecosystem: Host-associated > Plants > Roots > Nodule | place: USA...
CCCGCTGCCCCTATTCATTTCACGCATGACAACAAGAGAAAAACTAAGGATTTTGTATCCTTTAATCACGTGAAAAGCGATTCCAAAAGAGAAAGGAAGAAAAACATGGCACGGTCTGCACCAATTCCTTTAAAGACTACCCTCCCTCAAAGTTACATGAATGGTTTAAAGGAAATAGATAAAAACAAATCCGTGGGCCCCAACATATCATGCATTTACGTGTCACATATAAATGGAATGAGAGAAGAAATGAAAGAATTCAAAATAGAAAAACAAATACTACTGCAACCATGTAAATGAAAACTAAACAACACGCAGAGATGGGACAACCTTCCATGCTTGCCCGGAACCCCACCCCTGTACCAAAATAATTTCCGCAACCACCTCCCATGCTTGCCACACCATAAAGTTTGTCCATAGAACCCTAAAGAATACGCAGAGAAGCATGTCCTGCACTCCAACTCTGCACATGAACCAACTGCACTGGACACTGCACGTCACCAACAATGCCAACAACCACTTCTCCGGAAACGCAACCCTCAACCCAGGCGTGAACCATGAGGATGCCGCACCAAGAACCAGAGTTCAACAAAATTAAACATCTCAATAAAGCATTCCCCTCTTTTCCCCATTAAAAGAAAGCCGTGAATACCCTGGCACGAAAAACTAACATGCATGGTATGGAGTAAAAGAAATAGTAACACTGAACCTATACAAAGCATTCAACCCACACCATGATCAACCAAATAAAACTTCATGCAATATTAGATCAATACATCCACAGATTCCATGGCCGAAGAGACAATATACAAAAGATTAACGTCTCCCTACACTACACATGTATGATTTCGAATTTCATTTATCAAGCAAAGAAAATAAGAGAAGAAAACAAGGTTGGCTTCCCCTGCCTCTCTAGATGATTCCTCTTCTCTACCACAGCCACTGGAAACTCTAACTTGCACCCTTTCTCTCTTTCCTTCTCCCGTCCTACCCCTTTTTCTTAAAGAAAACTTTTAGGGTTTAGCTTTATCTAATCCCACCCAATAATTCTGTTAAGATTTCTAGCCCATTTTATTTTTCTTATCATTTAACTCCAAAAGATATAAAAAAATCAGAAAGCGAAAAAAATAAAACAAACTGTTGCAGTGTTTTGAAATCCAATATTCTGCATGCTCCTGGAAACACAATTCATTTACGCTCCATGGGCCCCACACCTTTAAAGGAGAGAAAAAAATATGGATTCTAAAACAAACACAAACGCAGCTTTACACCAGGCAAGTTTCGAACCCTGCACCTGCTCTTCAATACACGGAACTCTCACCACTAGGCTATATGCCATCACATGATATTATGTACATTATAAGATTTAAAGCCCTTAAACTCTACTAACCTTAATTCCTTAAATCACTTAAATAATTATTATAAACACCACAATAACTTAAATCACTCAAATAATAATTATTTTCTATTTCATAATTTAATAACCTAATTAAATTAAATAAATCAACAATATTAATCTAGCCATTAATTTTCTTTCTATGTGTTTTCCTTTAATCTAATTTTTCCCGGGTCTTACACCTTCGCATCTAGATAACATTATTATTTTAATGTCTAGTGGGATAGTCATGGAGTTTTCTTAATCACCATAACAACATATAATGCTAAACTCTAAAATTGGTCTTTATCATTTGGTATCTAGAGGCTAGTTATACTTGATATATTGTGTTTTCTTGTGCTAACTTTTGTTTGGCTTATTTTTTTCTTCCCTTGGAGCTTTTGGTCATCAAGGAAACTGAATGGTGGTTGCACAATTTTTCACATGGCATTGAGGTTAGAGTATCATATTTCCACCCTTTACATGTTTGATGTTTTACCAAGTTGTGAACATGTTATTTTGGTGTTGTCTGGACCATGATCGTGAGCTATGTGGTTGTCGCCATGTCAAATATCATCAATTCCAGTACTTGTTTTCATAGGAGAAAATTATGATTTTTGGATTGTCAAAATGAAGACATTCTTTTGCTCCCAAGACTTATGGGACATTATAGAAGAGGGATTCACTATTCTAGAAGACACTTCCACTCTTACTGTAGCTCAGAAGAAAGAGTTGAAGGGAAACAAACAGAAGGATTCAAGGACTTTATTTGCTCTTCAACAAGTAGTGAATGACACAATCTTTCCAAGAATAATAGGTATCATAAGTGCAAAGCGAGCTTGGAACACAATACAAGAAGAGTTTCAAGGAAGTGATGAGGTACGCAATGTTAAACTTCATTCTCTAAGACGAGAGTTTGAATTAATAAGAAGGTTAAAATACCTTTTTGGTCCCAATTTTCGTCAATTTTTTTTAAATAAGTTCTAATTTTGGTTTTGTGTTCAAATAGGTCCTAATTTTTGTCAATTTTGTTCAATTGGGTCCTTTTTTGCTAACACCGTTTAAATCATTAACGACCATGAATAGTGACTGCCACGTGTCACTTTGTGGTTTTTTTGAATTTTTTTATTTTTTTTATTTTTTTTTTATTTTTTTTTATTTTTTTGAAGTTTTTTTTAATTTTTTTAATGTACACATGTCAACCCAGTAGCGTGCCACGTGTCACTTCGTGGTTTTGTGAATTTTTTTATTTTTTTTATTTTTTTAAAAATTTTTAAATGTCCATGTGTCAACTCAGTAGTGTGCCGCGTGTCAACCTAGTAGCGTGCCACGTGTCAAAATCAATGTTCTATATTCAATTTGGTCCCTATATTTGTTACTTTTGTTCAATTTAGTCCCAATTTTTGTTAACATTAACCAATTTGTTCCCTATCGAAGATGTGATCAAATTTAATTTTTATATCTAAGTTATAATGATGTGAATTTTTATATATTACATAAAAATATTTAATAAAAAATGTGAATTTTAATATAAAAATTAAATTTGGTTTCAATTTGGAGAGGAACCAAATTAATTAATGTTAACAAAAATTGGGACTAAATTAAACAAAAATAATAAATATAGGGACCAAATTGAATATAGAACATTGACTTTGACACGTGGCACACTACTAGGTTGACACGTGGACATTTAATTTTTTTTTTAAATAATTCAAAAAAATAAGAAAACAAAAAAAAAATTCAAAAAAACCACGAAGTGACACGTGGCACGCTATAGGTTGACATGTGTACATTTAAAAAAATTCAAAAAAATTCAAAAAAATAAAAAAAAAATAAATAAAAACATGAAATGACATGTGGTAGTCACTGTTCATGACCATTAATGATTTAAACAGTGTTAGCAAAAACGGATCCAATTGAACAAAATTGACAAAAATTGGGACCTATTTGAACACGAAACTAAAATTAGGACTTATTTGAAAAAACTTGACGAAAATTTAGACTAAAAAAATATTTTAACCATAATAAAGGAATCTGAGACCATTAAAGATTACTATTCCAGAATAAAGGAAATAGTTAGTCAGATGAGAGCCTATGTTTTCCTGACAAAAAAATCATTAAGAAAATTTTAATTTCTATTCTCCAAAAATATGATGCAATTGCAACCGCGATTGAACAAACAAAAGATTTGACCACATTGTCAATAACACAACTAATGAGCTCTCTTGAAGCTTATGAACAAAGATCGAAAAGGCATGAAGACGACTCTGTCAAAAATGCCTTTCAATCAAAACTAAAATTATAGTCTCAGAATAAAGAATATGAAGGAAATAATTGTATAGGTGAAATTTCTAGAAATAAAGTAAATTCTAGAAGCTTCCCTATGACCCGTCAAGGAAATGTCCTCCATGTGGCATATTTAAAAAGACAAGTCACTTGGAAAAAGATTGTTAACATCATGGAAAACCTCAATGTCAGTACTATATGAAATTTGGCCATGTAGAAAAGTATTGTTGTAATAAAAAGAAGCATTAAGCAAACTTTGTTGAAGAACATAATCAGGAGCAATGCTTATTTTATGCCAATCAAGAATATCCTAGCGGCGGAAGAAGTTTGTACTTGGATAGTGGATGCAGTAATCACATGGCTAAAGATCAAAGCATTTTCAAAGACATCGATAAATCAGTCAATGTCAAAGTTTGGTTGGGAAGCGACACTATAGTGGAGTCTCAAGGCAAAGGAACTATCATGGTGGAGACAAAGAAAGGTACGAATTTCATCAAGGATGTTTTATTAGTTCCAAATCTTAAAGAGAATCTTTTAAGTATTAGCCAAATGATGGAGAATGGATATTCTCTTTACTTTGAAAAAGATACATGCAAAATTTATGACAGTAGAAAGATAGAAATTGGCCAAGTAAAAATGGAGAAGAGAAATAGAAGCTTTCCCATAAGCTTCAAACCTGTAACTAATATTGCCATGAAGGCAGAAGTTGATGACTCATGGCTTTGGTATAGGAGATTTGGACACTTCAACACACATGCCTTAAAGCTTCTATATCAGAAAAAACATGATTAGAGATCTTCCATGCTTGAAGGAGGATAATGAATCATGCGAAGGATGTCTCCTCGGTAAATAACATCGATTACCATTCTCGATGGACAAAGCATGGAGAGCAAAATATTTACTAGAGTTGATCCATACTAATGTTTGCGGACCAATGAGGATGCCTTCACATCACAACAATAGGTATTTCATCCTCTTCATTGATGACTTCTCTAGAATGACATAGGTATATTTCTTAAAGGAAAAGTCAAAAGTCTTTGGAATATTCAAGAAATTCAAGGCCCTTGTCGAGAAGCAAAGTGGAAAACAGATAAAAGTGCTTAGAAGTGATCGTGGAAAGGAGTACACATCTCGTGAGTTTGACAAATTCTACAAAGATGAAGGCACAAAGACACAACTTATAGTCGCATATACTCCACAACAAAATGGTGTGTTAGAAAGAAAAATTCGCAGAGTCATGGAGATGGCAAGATTAATGCTAAAAGAGAAAAGTATTCGTGACACCTTTTGGGCTGAAGTAGTCTACACTACAGTTTACATTTTAAACATATGTCCAACTAAGGTAGTCTAAGACAAGACTCCTATTGAAGCTTGGAGTGGAAGAAATCCATTAGCTAAACACCTATGAGTATTTGGATGTATCTGCTACATACATGTTCCTGATCAAAAGAGGCATAAACTTGAAGACAAGACTATACGAGGAGTATTCTTGGGATATAGGACACAATCAAAAGGCTATCAAGTTTACAACCTACAAACAAAAAATCTCGTCATTAGTCGAGATGTTGAAGTTGATGAAAATGCTTCTTGGAATTGGGAAGAAGAAAAATTTGTTAAAAGCAAAACTTTAGTTCCAGTGTAACAATCTCAGGAAGAAACTCAAGAAAAGGTAGAAGCTTCAGGTACACTTTCTCCACCTCCACAACAAAAACTAGAAGATTCTTCACTAGAGTCCACTCCAAGACAAGTAAGATCTTTGGTAGACATATATGAAACCTGCAATATGGCCATGATTGAGCCTAATTGCTATGAGGAAGCATCAAAGCAAGAAGTATGGGTCAAGGCTATGGAAGAAGAGGTTAAAATGATTGAGAAGAATGACACTTGGGAGCTCATAAACTGTCCTTAGGGAAAAGACATCATTGAAGTGAAATGGGTATATAAAGCAAAGTTCAATCTTGATGGAACTATACAAAAGCACAAGGCCAGATTGGTCGTAAAAGGTTACTCACAACAACTAGGAATCGACTACAATGAGACATTTGCTCCAATCGCACGAATATATACAATAAGAGCTCTAATAGCCCTTGCAACACAAAAAGGATGGAATGTAAGACCCTTGAAATTTAATTAATTAAGTAAATAATTAATTAATAAATGTGGGTAGCGGAAGCCTTTATGGAATTTAATTCTGACATGTATGACATGGAAAAGTACTAGCTTAAATGGTTAAGAGTACTTGATTGTGTGAGAGGACTTGGGTTCAAGTCTCATGTATGCCAATTGCGTGTTATTTAATTTATTATTATTTTAATAATATGCTTGATCATGTTGAGCGATAATATAATCTTAGAATTATAAGAATTATCAAGAAACATGAATTGGTTGAATGGTTGTGGATTAATTTGACATTGGCATGGTTATGGGTTCAAACCTTGGTACCAAAGTAAACTTTCCTTTTGCCAAAATTTCTTTTGGCATGAATGTGAAGGGGCAAGGAAACCCTAGCAGCCTTAGGAGCAGCCAAGGGGACCAGAAAACTACATAGAATAGCCAATTGAATGATAATTAAGACATTTTCGTTTTGGCTAATTAACCACCATTAAGTTACAATTAAAGAGGCAAAATTGAAGGAGTAAGAGAGAGTTTTGAGTCTGGCATTTTGAGTATAGTGAGGAGTGATATTTCAGAGGAAAAACATGAGGATTGAGTGCAGTAAAGAAACTGAATTAGAAGAGAGTCAAAGGGGGGCCATTGGTGATCATGGGAACTCTCCAAATTTCCAATTTAAGCAAAGGGATCCAGGTTAGGGGAGCCGGACTCCGTTATTTTTATTCGCGTTGTTAATTACTTGAAATGTATGATGAATTGGATGCATATATTCTTCCTGTTTCATTTAATTTTCGTATTTCTGGAATTTTTCAGAAACCGTTTGTCAGGTGATGAACCATCGCCAGGCGACTTATCCTTTTGTACTAGTTTCTGGGTTCTAGATAAGGAACCGTCAGGCGGAACGAGCTTGACCGCTAGGCGACATATGTGAGCCAACCTAGTTTTTGGGTTTTTGAATGAAGGGCCTAGCGAAGATGATCAAACCGATAGGCGACGCGAGCAGTAGGTCTTGATTCTTGTAATTTTGTTGGTTCTGGGATTGATTTTAAATCGGGAAATGAGTGAGTTGTTCAGTTGTTGGCTATTGGAGGCTAAAATAGTTAAATTCGCCTGAGATTGTAAGTGAATTGGATAACATTTTATATGAACAAATTTTAGGGTTGGCAAATTGGGGGGTTTTTATTATTCGAGTATAATTATAGTGAATTGCTAATGGAACTGTGCTAGATATAGATAAGTTTGAATATTGGGGTCACGTTGATCATGGTCACGTACGAAACAGTGAAGATAGGTAGGGGAAAGTATCAAGAAAAATGTAGGAGGGTAGTGCAGGTGCATAAATTCTGGGAATTTGCCCAGAACTGCATGCACTGTCTGTGGCTCGAAGCTTTCCACTAGGCTCCATCACAAAGGCCTGAGTCTTTATGTGGTTGTGGGAGTTATGGAGGATTCTGGACTTTTGGTGGGTCAGGTTCGTGCTACTTGTGGAGTTAGAAGTAGTGATTGGATAGAAGCATTAGGGATGATATGTAGGGGTTAGAGGTGTGAATTTTGTGATTTAAATGGGAAGAGAATGTCATTGTAGTGTAGCAGAAGTTGCAGTTCGAGTGGGAAATAAGTGTGGTGTAACCTGCTATGGTGTTAGTCATAATAAGATGTTGCTAAAGTAAATGTGGGATTGTAAGATTAATTGGATTTTGCCAAGTTGGAAGAATGATGTAAACATGACTAGGCTATAGTTGTTATGTCATATGATGTTTGGTGGAGATTTGGTTAACAATTGGAGGATTAATAGAGGGTAAGGGCATAAAGCAAACATGGGCATATTATGATTAGCAATGTTGAACTTAAGACAATTTATCGAATGGTAAACTTAGGTGGGTGAACGTAACTGAAATTAAGAACCTTGGTAATAAGTGAATCTCATATGAGCTAAAGTGATTAAATTGGGGTAGTTTGCTGCTAGTTTTGGTGCTAGGTTTAGAGTTGCAATCTATCATGTGCACCTTTAAATCAGTAAAGCGCGAGTACTAGTGTAGTTCCTAGCGGCAAGAATCGGACCGCCAAGTGACAACTACAAAAGTAGTGGAGTACTAGAGCGAGTGGCGCCTGGCGGTGAAGGAGGTCCCGCCAGGAGATGGCTGCAAGTTAGTGGTCTTCTGGGCACGTGGCGCCTGGCGGTACACATCCCCCACCAGGCGGTATGGAAGCGCAATGTGTCTGGCGACTCATGAGTAGCGCCAAGCGATATTGGTGAGGCAAATGTGTTTTGCAATGCTTTGGACTTGCGTGATCTACCAGGCTTTGGTGATACTTCAACGGTCGGCTTGCTGGTGTTCCTTGAGTTGTGGCTCAGAACATATCCCTTGAATTGTGGCTCGGGATAGGGGATTAACACGTAGCATTCCTTGAGTTGTGGCTCGGAATGACATCTCTTGAGTTATTGCTCGAGATTGCGGATGAACACGAGGAACTCTTGAGTTGTGGCTCGAGTTGGCGAGTGTTACCTGTGTGAGTGTGCACGTTGTTGCGTGTACGAATGGGTCTAGTAATAAGCTGATGAGTTTGGTAATCTTGGGACGTTACAAATTTATTCGTATTGGGAACTCTGCCTAGCGTTACGTTGTTTGATCCGTAGCATAGTTTCTCGCACGTGCTCTACTAGTTGTGGCTGGTAGGTGTGGCAGCAAGACATCTTGAAGTACTCATAAGAAGACGTAGAACACGGGTGACATGGTGGTGGCCATGTGTGTGAAATCAAAGGATACGAGTTCCTTTGGTGTGATTGCAATTATATGATTTGTACGCATATGTTTTATTCTGTTAGCTCACCCTATCTGCTTGTATTTGGCGATGATTGTGTACGCGATATACGTGAGCAGATGATGTTGCAGGTGGATCTAGTGAGTCGTAGAGTCGAAGCGGGGCTAGCTTGTGAGATTTTCTATAGTGTTATTTTATTATAAATTTTACAGACTTGTAATCTTTGGTTTATGAACATGGATTTAATTTATAATTGAGTTATAAGTTGGAGTTTGAGATATTTTATAAGGTAATAAAGTTTTAAATTTCCCGCGTTTTTGGGAAATGAGGTTTCATTAATTGACTCTTATTTATTATTTCTTTATTTTATTATTTAAATCTGTAATATCATGTCGGAATGTTACATGGAACATTTATCAACCGGATGGCAAATCAACCTTTCTAAATGGAGTGCTCGAAGAAGAGATTTATGTTGAACAACCTCAAGACTTCATCAACAAAGGTAGTGAAGGCAAAGTACTAAGACTAAAAAAAGCCTTATACGGCCTAAAGCAAGCTCCTCGAGCATGGTGTAGAAAGATTGATCAATACTTCATCGATCAAGGATTCAGGAGGAGGAAAAGTGAGACCACACTATATATTAAAGCATAAGGTTAGTATCACCTCATTGTCTCCTTATATGTGATGATCTTATCTATACAGAAAACAATTTAGAGATGATGAAAGAATTTAAAGAAGACATGATGAAGACATTTGAGATGACCGACCTTAGGTTGATGAACTATGTCCTCGGTATAGAGGTGAAACAACAAGAAGACAATATATTTATCTCTCAAAAGAAATATATTGAAGTCCTATTGAAGAAGTTCAAAATGTTTGATTGTAAACTTGTCGCTACTCCATTGGTGGTAAACGAGAAGCTACAAAAAGATGATGGAGCACAAGAAGCATATGCATCACGCTGCAAGAGTTTGATTGGAAGTCTCTTATATCTCACAACCACATGACCAAACATTATGTATGCTACAAGTCTTCTATTAAGATTCATGTAAAAGTCAAGTCAGATTCATTATGGAGTAAGAAAAAGAATTTTAAGGTATCTACAAGGCACAAAAGACTTTGGAATATAGTACAAAATCATGACTAACTCAAGGATGATCAACTACACTAATAGTGATTAGACATGATCAATAGATGACATGAAGAGCATCTCAGGCTATGCTTTTTCGCTTGGATCGGGAATATTCTCTTGAGCATGAAAGAAGCAAATAATCGTGGTACAATCAATAGTTGAAGCAAAATACATGGCTGCTGCTGAAGCAACAAGTCAAGCTATATGTCTTCAAAAGATATTCAAAGATATGGGAGACAAATGAAGTGGACATACTACAATCAACTATGACAATAAATCAACTATTGCAATGACGAAGAACCCACTGCATCACAGTAGAACCAAACACATAGCAATTAACTATCACTTCATCAAAGAAGCGGAGACAAATTTGAAGATCCGACTCGAGTACTGCACAATAGAAGACCAAATTGCAAATACTTTTACAAAGGCGTTACCAAGATCAAGGTTTGAATAGCTACACACTATGCTTGGAGTTACTGAATTTGCATCAAGGAGGAGTATTAAAGTGTATTACAAATTCTAGAAGAATCTAGAAAATCCTAAGATAAAAGTATTGAAATGTAATGAAAGTTCTAGAATGAAATAGTAAAGCCTAAGATAGAAGGAAAATATCAAGAACATTCTACATATCCATGTACTCAACCATTTGATACATAACAAGAACTAAGGCAACATCTAACATACCACTCACTACTACAATTACATACTCCTTCCAACTACAACTTCCATATTCTACTATCTCCACAATTTTCTCCATCAACTATTCCTTTCGCAACCTCAAAATCCCATCAGAAGTTAAAAAAAATTGCTAAGTAAGAAGTGTTATGATTCTAGCGTGCATCATTTGAGTGCTTGATGTGTATGGTAAATTAGTTCCATCATTATTTGGCCCTAGTCTTCTTTGGTATATGCATGCACTAGTGCAAATTTGACATTTCACTTCACCTTATAGGCCTCGGTTGCCACTGAACTAAAGCCTATAAGGAGGCGGTGGCCTTTTTCCAATTTTCGTCCAACTTTTGGCCCCGGTTGCAAAAGAATCGAAGCATATAAGGCAGCGTTAGTATTCAAATTTTCAAAAATGCATCAGCATCAGGCTTTTGGCCTCGGGTCTTTAAGGACCGAAGCAATAAATGGGACTTTTGGCCTCGGTTGCAACATAATCGAAGCATATAAGGCAGCATCAGTTTTCAAATTTTCAAAAATGCCATCAGTATCATGTTTTTGGCCTCGGGTCTTTAAGAATCGAGACAATAAATGGGACTTTTGGCCTCGGTTGCAATGGAACCGAAGCATATAAGGCAGCGTCAGTTTTCAAATTTTCAAAAATGCCATCAGCATCAGGCTTTTGGCCTCGGGTCTTTAAGAACCGAGGCAATAAATGGGCTTTTGGCCTCGGTTATTAATTGAACTAAGGCCATAAGGGCTGTTAAAATTCCCAATTCGCGAGCCCTAGCTACTATTCATCGTCTCCCTTAACTCTTTTTCTCTCTACGCAAATTTCTCCGCTCTGCCACCACCACCACGCTCTGCCTCCGTTGCCAACTAGCATCCTCCGTCAATAGTCGTGCGTTGTCGCCTCCGTCGCGCTGTCCAGGTTCACCGATTGCAAATCACCTCCAGTTACGGGTGAGTTCGAAATTGCTTGGTTCATCTCATCATTAGTAGCCTTTGATGCGGTATTTACATTGGTATCACCCTTCTCCTCAGATTCCGATGAAGAAACACCTGGTGAATTTGAAATCGAGTGTTGAGCTTGCAGAGCTTGTGATTGTTCTGGATCCAGTATCTGATCTTGCAGATGAGGGTTTTCTTGCTTAACCTCTCCTTGTTGGATTTTGTGTTGTGTTTCAGTGGGAGCCATGGATGGAGGTGCACTGGGTGGTGTAGGAGGACATGTAAAGGGTGTGTGAAGTGGAGTACACAGAGGAAGCAGTCCATGGGCAACCCACCATACAGTTGCGGCGGCAACGGTGGCTGCTGTAATAGCTGTCACACTCGGAGGAGTGCACACGGGAGAATCTGCAGAAGTTTCTACATTTACCATATGGCTTCGGTTCTCATGGACCTGAGGCAGAAAAGGAACCCTATGGCTCCGGTTCATTTAGAACCGAGGCATAAAAGGGACTTTATGGTCTCGGGTAATAACCGAGGCCAAAAGGGGGTACCTTTTGGCCTCACCCCAATATGCCTCGATTTCAGACCTGAGGTAAAATGAGGAAAATAATCGGGGCAAAAAGCCCTTACTACACTAGTGATGATTGATTAGTCTTTGAGATTGCATGCTCAAATTACTTTCCACAAAGTCTTCTTCCCATGCTTTGCTTGAGTTAGTCTTATTGCTAAGTTTGTAACATGAATTTTCTTTACCTAGAGTTTAACTATCTTTTTTATTGTGCTTTTCTTGTTTGCCATTAGGTTCTACCATTAGGTTCTTAAAGTTTTGTCATTGGAAGTTTTCATTTCTTGCATTCCATAGTGGTTTGCCGAAACATCAATCCTATTGTGTCGCTTTTCTCTTGGTTTTTTTAGGACCTAGAGGACACTCTTGTAGAAGAGCTTGAGTGATAGCCTAATCGATTGCATGTTGTGAATAAACCCTAACACTTTGAGGGTGATGTTTTTTAGTATTAATTGGTCTCAGTTTTAAGCTTATCTGGCAATTTATACTTTTTCTTGTCTCGATTTTGAGTTATTTTTGTGTAGGGAACATGAATTTGAATGAAATTATTGAGGAGGTGGAGGGAGAATCACCAATGACTTATACACCATACCAAGGTCAAGCCTTGATTGAGCAACACAACAATGAATCGACTTTGGTGATGTTGATTCAACAATTGGATGTTGATTCAAAACCCCAAGAACTATAACTTGGCTAGCTTAGAGTCCAAGACATAAATCCTCTCCAATAGGAGAATGGCATGTGGCCACTAAAGAAGGTGGGAAATGCTCTCCATTCCTAGAGTGTCATGTGGCCACTCAAGAAGATGGAAAACACTCTCTATTCCTAGGGTACCTTGTGGCCATTAAGAGAAAAAAAGTCTCCAATAGGAGGAGGATATGTGGTTACTCAAGAAGGTGAGAAATACTCTCCATTCGTAGAATGCCATGTGGCCATTTAAGAAGGTGGAAAAATACTCTCCATTCCTAGAGTGCCATGTGGCCACTAGGAGAAAACCTCTCTAATGAGAGTATGACACATGACCACTCTCTCCCAAAGGAGATAAGTCTCTTTCTTGCCTTCAAGGCTACTAAGATAGTCGAATATTGACTTTGAAAAGTCAATGGAGAATGCGCTTCATACTAATGGGCTTTCTAAGACCCAAAATTCTGTGCTACTTGACCCATTATACAAGGCCCAAAAGAAAACCTACACTACTAGGCCCAAAATACAAAGCCCAAAATAAATTTATATTACAAAGATATTTATTAATGGCCCATGATGACAAGAGCTTGGGCCCATCTTCCACAAATGACTCCAACTCTTCTTGAATATGCTTAGCCATGGCTAGAGAGTAAGTTATTATCCTCTCCCTCTTGAAAAGGATTTGTCCTCAAATTTTTATATTTCTTCATGAAAGGATCTTTTTCTTATTATTGGTCAACTTGTGTATCATTCCTTCGGGACCAAACATTTATCTATAGTAATTGTAATACCCCGATTTCAGATGTCACGAACATTTATAAAACATATAGTTTGTAGAAAACAAATAGAAATAAAATTTAATATTTGTTTCAACCATGTAAATGTAAGCAAATCCAAGAAATTAAAAAAAAAAACAGCAATTGAAATAATTAATTAACTTTAACATTTATTTGGAAACAACTTAAATAAAAGAAAGCCCTAAGTTCTTTCCACTCTCGTGTCAATCTACTCCCTGCCAGACACATCTACATTAACTCCTACTCCCGTATAACATACATATTATAGACAAGAAATCTGTTAAATAGTGACCGAAATTAGTGACCGAAAAATTTAGTCACTATTAATGACTGGATTAGTAACCAATAATCATTTATGTAATTTGGTGACCGAAAGAGTGACTAAATTTTCAATAACAAGTAATCAATTACTAAATTAATTACTATATTATGTAATTAATATTATATTATTTTTTATATTTTATTTTTCCACTTCATTCTTTTTCCTTCAAAAAATTTCACTCAAATTAAAACGTTTTGCTCCAAACAAAAAACCTTCACTCCCCATTCATCACACTACATTTGGTGAGAGGGGTATTGTAGAAACCCTAACAACTCTTAACATTGCCAGCGTCTTCCTCCTCCATTCCACCAGATCCTTCAAAATATCCTTACCACTCTGCCTTGTTCTTCCTCGACCTCGGAGCACCTTCATCATGGCCACCCTCGTCGTCAACCTTATAATTTCTTACATTCTCAATGCCCTCATCCTAAAGCATGCCGCCTTCTTTGCCATGTCGTTCTTTGTCATCTTCGCCCGCCTAACATTCTTCCTCTCCGTCTCATCCTCACTACAATCTAGAGCCCCATGTTCCACAGTTTCAAACAAAACTTTGACAAAGGCTAAGCGTTCTCAGAGGGAATTTCCCCTTTGTGATGCTCTGACACGGTGGTTGGACGACGCTTCCCGCTCCCGAAGCGGACACGGACGCGAAGGCGCGACGGACACTTGCACGACACGGTGTCGGAAGCTTCTCCATGGATCAGACGCGGCCAGCTTTGAGACACGAGCCGGCGGACACCTCTGGCTGCTCGAATGCTCGACTGATACGGGATTCTAATAATTTTTTCACGTATGCAAGCGAAAATGGTTCACGTTTTGTTCTGTTCACTTTTTGCCTTTTTCTTTTAATGTCACTTGAATATTTTATTTGATTGCCCTTTTCTTTTAATGTCACTCGAATATTTTATTTGATTGGTATGATATTTTTGTTCTCTATTTTTTAGAGAATAAAGGGAAATCTAACAAATTTAAAATAAAAAAGGAAATAAAAAGAATAAAAAATAATCTTTCATACCTTCTTTTAAAATAAATCCAAAAAATTTAAAATAAAAAGGGAAGTAAAAAAAAATAATCTTTCATACCTTCTATTAAAATCCAAAAAAATTAAAATAAAAAGGGAAATAAAAGAATAAAAAATAATCTTCCATACATTCTATTAAAATAAACCCAAAAAAATAAAAATAAAAATAAAAATAAAAGGATAAAAAATAATCTTCCATACATTCTATTAAAATAAACTCAAAAAAATAAAAATAAAAATGGAAATAAAAGGATAAAAAATAATCTTCTATACATTCTATTAAAATAAACCCAAAAAAATTAAAATAAAAATGGAAATAAATGGATAAAAAATAATCTTTCATACCTTCTATTAAAATAAATCCAAAAAATTTAAAATAAAAATGGAAATAAAAAGATAAAAAATAATCTTCCATACCTTTTATTAAAATAAAATAAAATAAAGATGATAAATAAAAATAAATTATTCTAGATTGGGAGCTCTTGAGTTGAGGATAAATTATTCTATAAATTAGAGTAAAATGAGATGTTATAATCACAAGTAACAAAAACAAAAGAAAGAATCGAGATTGAGAGCTCTTGAGTTGAGAGGAAATACAATTGGAAAACTTGTTAGCAATTGCATAACAAAGGAAAGTTGTTGCTTTGCAGTTGTAGAACGAAGGAAAGTTGTTGCTTTACGGTTGCAAAACCAAGGGAAGAAGAAAGAAAGTCTAGAAAAGGTAACTTTATAAACTTTCTTTTTTATAATTTAAATAAATATCCTTCATAGTTTTTTTGATGTAAAAATAATTTATCGTAGTTTTTCTTATACAGTGTATATTTGTATATGTGAACAATTTTTTTGTTAACGTTGTTAGTATTTATTAAATAATGTTTTATTGTATTTTATAATTTATTTATTATATTAAATTTAAAATTATGTAATTCAATTGTATAATTGCACCTTAAATGGAACAATATATCTATCGTTGAAATTTTATAAGATCAAATTAACTAGAATAGAAGAAAAATAACATTTTTTATGTTTTCAAGTTTTTTATTGCTATATTTTTATTATTTAAAACACATTTATATAATGTTAAGATATAAATTCAAATGAAAAAGACAAGTTTAAAGTAAAATGAAACAAATCTACATAGAGCGAATAATTCTTTATATTTAAATTTTTATTTTTTATTTGAATTATATATTTTTTTTAATATTTGTCCCATTTAAATTAAAATATTAGTTTTTATTGTTATAATTAATATTTGTCGCATTTAAATTATATAATTTCTTTTTAGTTTGTGATATTTTTTTTATACCCAAATAAATTAATTTAATAGAAAATTTATTTTATTATAGGAAATTAAGACGAGTATACCTAGTCATGTCATCGAAAAAGAACATGAAACAAAACCTTTGTGTAAATATGTTACAAAGTTAAGAAAAATTCCTGGTGGTGGAAATAATATGATTAAGTGCAGTTTGTGTGATTTATCATTCAATGGATCTTACACTCGAGTAAGATCTCATTTGCTAAAAATTATGGGAGCAGGAGTTAGAATTTGTCCAAACGTGACTACATCAAAACTTGCTGAGTTTAGAAGATTAGACAATGAAGCAGCATTGAAAATAGAAAATTCAAAGAAGAAAAATGTCTCTCTACCATCTGTATCTAATGAAGGAAAGTAGACGAATAGCGGTGTTAATCCAAAACACAAAGGTCCTTTAGAAGCTTCTTTCAATATCCAAGCTAGAGATACTCTTGATTATGAAATTGCAAGGATGTTTTATTCTTCAGGACTACCATTTCATCTAGCCAAAAATCCTCACTACAGGAGTGCATTTTCTTATGCTGCCAATACTTTTAATCTCAATGGATATGTACACCAACATATAATAAATTGAGAGGTCCTTTACTTGCAAAAGAAAGAAGTCACGTAGAAAATCTTCTACAACCCATAAGAGATTCATGGAATGATAAAGGTGTGACAATTGTTTGTGATGGGTGGACTAATCCTCAAAGAATACCACTTATAAATTTTATGGTTGTCAATGAGAGTGGTCCAATGTTTTTGAGGTCAATCGATGGATCTGGTGAGATAAAGGACAACGATTTTATTACTAAACACATGAGAGATGTAATTATGGAGGCTGGACCAAAAACTGTGGTACAAATTATAACTGATAATGCAGCTGTATGTAAGGCAGCAGGTATGCTTATAGAAGTAGAATTTCCTTCAATCTACTGGACTCCTTGTGTAGTGCATACATTGAATCTTGCATTGAAAAATATTTCTGCAGCAAAAAATTATGAAAGAAATAATGATACTTATAAAGAATGTTTTTGGATCACACAAATTGTTGATAATGCTACATTTATCAAAAATTTATTGTGGGGCACTCTATGAGATTGTCAATGTTCAATACCTTCAACTCATTCAAGTTGCTTTCTATTGCTTCTACAAGATTTGCTTCAACCATTATCATGCTCAAAAGGTTTCAACGTTTGAAGAAAGGACTCCAAGAGATGGTTATTAGTGATGACTGGTCTTCTTATAAAGAGGACAATGTGGACAATGCACAATTTATGAAAGAAACTTTATTGAATGATAATTGGTGGATGAAGGTTGACTACATACTTGCTTTTACTGCTCCTATTTATGATGTTCTCAGAAAAACAGATACAAATATGGCTACTCTTCACTTGGTATATGAAATGTGGGACTTAATGATTGAAAATGTTAGAAAGATCATATACCAACATGAAAGGAAGACAGAAGTTGAACATTCATCCTTTCTTGAGGTGGTAAATTCAATATTGATTGATTGTTGGACTAAAAGTAGCATATCTCTTCAGGTAAATTGGGAGATTTTGCAGATGAGGACTCTTTAAGGGATAGAGGAAAAATGGATGCAAAGTCATGGTGGATTATTCATGGATCTCATGCACCAATACTTCAAAATATAGCTCTTAAGCTACTTGGACAACCATGTTCTTCTTCTTGCTGTGAAAAAAATTGGAGCACCTACTCTTTTATACATTCTTTAAAAAGAAATAAGATGACACCTAAAAGGGCGAAAGATTTAGTATTTGTCCACAGTAATCTTGGTCTTCTTTCAAGAAACTCCTCAAAATATAAGGAAAAGGAAACTAGCCTGATGATGTGACCCCACCAAGCCCAATTGCACCTTCAAGCCCAAGCCCATTAAAAGGCCCAATTACAAGATCAATGATGAAAAAGATTCAAAAGGGCCTCCCATTAGATGATCACAAAATCAATGGGCTTCTCACATTCTTTACATGGGCCAAAGAGATCAC
>Ga0214542_1007978_pt1 | contig 17970 bp, 4 predicted proteins | sample CNSS1metaG_FD_160096 | JGI IMG/M metagenome (GOLD analysis project Ga0214542, IMG submission 160096) | Root nodule microbial communities from cowpea collected in UCLA plant growth center, Los Angeles, California, USA - CNSS1 | ecosystem: Host-associated > Plants > Roots > Nodule | place: USA...
AAGTTATTTTAGAGTAGTTGTGGATGTCATTGCGACGTGAGCAACCAAATAGATATAAAAGAGTAAACAAAGAAAATTATATTTTATTCTTAGATTGATATATATTTTTTAGAAAAAAAAAAGAACGAAAGTCTAAAATAGGTGTCATGCAACGCGAGCGGTCGAACAAACACCAAAAAAATAGGAAAAAAAATTAATGATTTAAAAAGAATAATAAAAAAATTGATAAAAATAAATCAAAAGAAAAAAAATGAACTAGCAGTTACTTACCTTAAAAAATGTTCAATATCTCCTCACCTTTTCTCTTTTTCTTATTCTTTACCTCATTTTCTAATATTTTTGTTTTTTTCTAGAGAGATAAAGATGAGAGGTGTTTGTCTATGTGGGTGGTAATGAGAGAAAGAGAGAGTGTAGAAAATGTTTTTTGTTTTCTTTTTTCTACCTCCTTCAATATGTTTCCATCGACTGCATTGACATACTGACTTCATCCTTTACAACCCACTTTGAGACGAGTCGCCAAAATAATGTTACCTCCCTCTCCTTCCTCAACATAAGGCAAGAGCAATGAGAGTGTCTGAGAACCTTTACTGACATATTTGGCATGGTTGCCCTCAAGGTGAAAAATTTGAACCCTAAAATCATATTGCATTATATGATTAATGATCTGCAAGTAGGACCGTTTGCTGATGAGTTGTGCATGAACCCTCCCACCAATATGAATGAGTTGAGGCAATAGGCCGCCGAGTTCATTCAAATGGAAAATATAAGGAAATACAAAGATAACGTCAAAGTCGATACTACACCAGCTAAGAAAAAGGAGGTCAACAAGGAACTTGTCCCCAGGAGCAATGTCCATCCACAAGAACGTAAACTTGTACGATAATCGCACTAAGTACCCTTGAATGCTCCCAGATCACACATCTTGGAAGAAACTTTACAATTTGACCTCATCCCACTACTAAGGAAGTTCTAAAGCCCGCCTAACACTGACATGAACAAGTATTACAAGTACCATCGCAATAACGACCACACAACTTATGAATGCACAACCCTCAAATACAAGGTAGAATAATTGATAAGGGTTAGGCACCTTCGATGTTTTATTAAAACAGAAGATGAAAGAGTGTCAAAGGTCGTGTATAACAAGTATGATGATCAGAGAGATGAAAGAAGGGATGAAAATAAATACGAAAGAAGAAAGAAACAACTAAGATAAGATGATAAGCAGTAGGATCGTCAAGGCAACAAACCGCCTCTAAGAGGGGTAATCAATACCATATCTAGAGGATTCGCCAGGGGAGGCTCCTCATCCGTAGTAAGAAAGAAGCACTTAAGAGTCATGCAATCAGTACACACGGTATCACACAAGTATAGAAAGAGGATTCCCCCAATCATGTTTACTAACAACTGTCAGGTTTATAAAGGAGAGGGTATCACTGGGAAGATACAACACCAATGAGACCTGAGCCCAACCACATAAGACACTGACACCACTCTCAACCCAAAATCTTAAGGCAATGGGTTTATGGGCCTTGATCCTTATATGGTGCTCTACTTTCTCAATTCTGGTCAATGTGGAACTTAGACTCACACTTGGATTCCTAACAACAACAACTTCCAAGGAGTCAACCCATACCAGGATGATCCCATGGTTATTATTGTAGAGATGGAGAATTTTGCGGTAAAAAAGATACTAGTTGATCAAGGCAACTCGATAGACATACTCTACTGGAAGACATAAATTCCAATTACCAGAAGACACCATGATTACTTATCATGAACCATTATACAAATTCTTTGGAGAGAGGGTTGGAACGAGATGGCATATCGACCTCCACACCATGTTTGGAGAAGGAAGTATAACCAAAACAATACTGGTCTGATGCCTAGTAATTGTCGCGCATACGTCTTACAACGTATTACTAAGGCGACCATCATTGAATCTGCTTGGAGTCGTGGTCTTCACTCCTCATCTTGCTTTGAAGTTTCCATCAACTTCAGGGGATGTAAATACAATGCACGAAGATCAAAAATGGCCACAGAATGCTACATAGCCAGTTTATAGTTACAATGCCCTCCACTAAGTACCAACAATATTGAGAAGGCCCAAGTAAGTGGCGTAGCCATGGAAAGAGAAGACCTTAACCCGCGGGTAAATAATGATACATGAATGGAGCCCGTGAGGTAAACAAGACCCTTTCCCTTATTAGAGGAGGGACGAAGTTTGAAGATTGAGTCTATGATTGATGCAGAAGGAGAAAGAGCCATTGGCCAAGTCTTGACCGCCAATGCCACCTTGTTTGCATGGATGGTGGTCGATATCACAAGAGCCAACCCCAGAATAGTGTCACACCGTCTATCTATTTTTAAACGAGCCAAACTGATTTCCCAAAAGAAGAGGAAGTTGGGAAAAGATAGGAGACAAGTTGCCAAGGTTTGAGGCTGACAAGTTGTTAAAGGCTGAGTTCGTGAAAGAAGTAAGGTATACAACATGGCTCACTAATGTCGTGTTGGTTAAAAAAGCAAGTGGGAAATGGAGTATGTGCGTAGACTATATGTAAATGCTGCCTAAACTAAAAAATGGTGTTTCCTTAAAAAAAGAAGTTGGTTGTTGGTCAAAAAAAGAAACATTGTCGTGGAGTGGACTTCAACTACTGTACTAAGTGATAGACTACATTTAAATGTGTGATTAATGCATTTTTCAAGTACCGAGTAAGATTATGAATTGCAAAAGTAATGTGTAGTTGGAAATGGTTAAGTAGCTAAGTCTTCTAATTAATCTTCAATACACAAAAGAATCATCAATAGTGTCACCATCATTAATGCTAAGTTTAAAATTGGAATGCATTATAGTGTTATGGTTCAGGATCAATCATATCTTCAAATCGACCTTCATCTGATTGATACCTTATTCATATGCATTAATGTACATTTAATGAGCAAATTATGATATTGTCATAAAGAAATTTAAATTACTCTTGATAATATTATACGAGTATGTATATTAATAAACACGATGAATCTAGAAAATTTTCTTAAACTATTACAAAAAGCAATGCAAATTGCGACAATTTTAATGTGGCGATTATTTAAAACCGCCACATTTTATAATATAATATGACATTTATTGAATTGTCATTTTATTAATATTGGGAAACTACCACAATTTTTGTGTAAAATATGGCCTTTTGAACTGACATGTTTTAATAAATTTCATCTTCTCGCATTCCAGCTTCCAACATTTCGATTTTTATCTAAGTGTTTTAATTATAGTAGCAACATTTCGACATACCACATTTAGACTTTGCGGGTTCCGTTTCTCCATTCCCTCCCTTCGACTTGTGTTTAGGGTTCTCTTTCTCAAATCGTTATCCCTTTCCAAGTTCAGTCACATTTCATCTGGATATCTTCCATTGATTGGTAAGTTAATTTTTTTTTTCTGATTTAGGGTTTTCATCCTTTGATTTAAGGTACATTTTGAAGTTTTCAAGTTTTCCCCTTAATCTAGCGTTGATGCTCTCGTTTTTTCACTGAACTCATCGACAACTCGAGCTTCATCAACTCAGTCTCGCATTCGTAAAGGTGTTTTAATACTACTCCTACCAATAGAGCGACGAGTACAATGCGCAAAGGTGTTCGTCAACTCAGACTCAGTTTCACTCTTCCTCTCTCTCAACTCAATTGCTTGCAAAGGTTAGAAATTGTTTTCATTTTGCTTATTATCTATGTGGTTACCATATAAATAAAGGGATGGGTTGTTGTGCTTATTGAAAAAATATTGTATTCATGAATTAATATGTTTCTATGTTTGAAAGAGTTGGGTTGTGATGAAAAAATCACAGGACTTCACATGGATTCTTATCATAAAATTGTTGTAAGGAAGCATGTGTTCTTGATTTTTAGTCATTTAGAAACCAATAATGACTGTGAGTACTCGATTTATGAATCATCATACTTTTCTGAATTGACAACAATATATTATTTCAACACATTAGTTGGATTTGGTAGTTGACATTAATGAAAGAACAAATTCATTTTAGATTGCAAATATGTTAATATTAGTTTGTCTTTACTACATATTGCTTTCATTGAAGTGGTAAATTTTGAACCATGATACATCCCAATATCAGTATCCTTCTCTATTGGCAAAGGTTAGAAATTTTGTTCATTTCTTATAGTGTGTGTGGTTATCATGGGAATAATTGAAATTAGTTGTGGATTGTCACTATTTGTTGTCTTTAAAAACTTTTACAAGGTGCATGAGTATCATTTTGCTAGTATGTTAAATGGTTAAATGTTAGAATCAAGAAATAGACCTTTGGTTCAGATTTGTCTGTCCATTATAAAGAGGGAGAACCAATTTAAAATTTTCAAAAGGCTATGAAGTAAACAATATATCCATGAAATATTGATCTTGTTTTACTTATATCCTTCTTCTTCTAAATAAAGAATATCAGAATTTCGAAATATCATAAAAGATCTCCAAAGATCAAGAAATTAAAAATCAAATTTAAATAAAAAGTTATATTTAGCATAAATTTCTTAATAGAAAATATTCAAAGAGATATATATATATATATATATATATATATATATATATATATATATATATATATATATATATATATATAGATATATATATATATATATATATATATATATATATATATCCAAATGACCTGATAGGTGTCATATTTGGAAAAGAGCATCCTGGTCGGGTCAGAGGACTTTCAGTCGGCTTGTCCTACCATTGTTTTCAAAGTACCCTTGAATATCAATTTTGCTTCATCTAATACAACTTCACCAAATATGGATGATAAGTTTGTGAAGATAGAAAATGAGCTTGCAATTGTCAAGAATCATATGCAAAAGTTGTTTGTCTACATTGCTTCTAAAGAAGATGTCTCGGAAGATCTTGCTACAATTATTGTATGTTTAGTACATTCCTCTACTAATGAGGTATAACGTAGAAAAGAATATTACTTAAACTTATTTTATTGCTATCTAATTCAATTACTTATATATTCTCATTATTTATTCATTGTAGGTACCAGATGTTGGGAATGACATGCCATCTCCAACTGATGTTATCAGATCAAATGGTGGAAGTAAACCATTTTAGGATTAAGATAAAAACTTTAGTTTTAGAATTGCATGTTGAACTTGTAATTTTTGTCTTTTATTTTAGATACTTGAATATGATACCTTGATGTAATTTTGTTATGTTTAATGAAAGATAATGTTTGTTATTTTTTTTTGTAATATCAGTATTTTTTAATATATTTTAAATATTTATTAATAAAAATATATGTGAATAATAATAATGATGAAATTAAAAAATTATTACGAAAGTAAAATTATATGTGAATAATAATAATAATAATAATAATGAATAAAATATCTTAATTACGACATTTGATAATAATGACAGTTATAAACGTCATAATATAATGTAAGTTGAGGCATTTTTAAGTGCACATTTTTCGGTACTTTTAATTTTCAAATAACAAATTATGTTAGTTTCGACTACCATAACTTACCCCAGAAAACCGCCACTTTATACAATGTAATATATGGCGGTTGTTGTGGCGGTTTGCTTGAAACTGCCACATTTTACTTTATGGCGACACAAATTGTGGCATTTTTCAATACTGCTACACACATAAAATGAGACGGTTAAAACCACCACATTTTATGAAAATAACCGCCAACATTTACACAGTTTTTTGTAGTGAACATTAAGTTAGAGGGATAATGAAGAGAAAAGGGTAATACTTTGAACCCTCTAGCTTAGATATGGTCCTATGCCACACTTATTTTTATGTTTTTTATTTATTTTGTATAGGAAGGACGTTCTTTTAAGGAATGAGGACAACTAGGAAGACAATGTCATGAGATGAAGGGGATGAAGCAAATCTGATGATTCAATAAGTTAACACTGAGATTGAGAGGTTCGTATCGAGTACGTGAAGTTTTTGGAGGGAGGCTTATCAACTAAAGTCATTTTATGGAGGAATCATCTCAAGAACATTTAACATGAAATATTGTTAATCTGAGTTTCTAATACAGTTTTTTTTTTCTATAGGATTTTTTATGAGGCATAAAGAAGTTTGCAAATATAGGTGTTGTTCTAACTAAGAAATATAGAGACCTTTAAGTCAGAACATTCAATGTATTACCCTTTTTCTTCATTATCCCTCTTATTTAACCTAATGTTTAGGAATTATTCCTATATGAATATTTCTTTATTGTTTAGATTCATTGCATAATGGAGATGATCCTTTAATATTATTAAGAGTAATTTGAATGTCTTCATGACAATATCACAACTCCCTCATTAAATGTACATTAATACCAAATTAATAAAGTATTGATCAAATGGAGAACGGTCAGAATATATGATTGGACTTGAATCCTAATAGTAAACAAATCCCTAGCCTTAGGCTCTTGAGCCTAGAGGCTCAACTTATAGTTTGTTTCCGACTTTTTACTTTAAGGTAGCCTATTTTTCAGGTTTAAAACAAGCTTTCAAAGATATATATACTTCAATTATGATTTTTCATGTGATCAAGTATGCAAATCATAAACGGACCTAACACCAAAATTACCCATTCATCTACACTTTGTTATATCACTACAAATTTAATTCAATGTAGACCTATGTAAAAACTCTTCATATTTCTTGTTAATTTATTTTCACGAGTATCTTTTATTTAGCTATTATAAGAAATTAGCTTTTGCTTTTGAAGTAATTTCCTCAAAATTGAAAAAAATGAAATTACCATTTACCTACTACAATCACCTCTTGTAGATTTTAAAAACTTTGGCAATAGATTTATGTCATGATTACAATCGCTTTTTTTTGTAGATATCAATTACTTCGATCATTGATTTGTATCGTGATCGAATGATTAAGATCGTCGTTTGTATTTCAATCATCAACTTGTATTGTGATCGAACAATTAAAATTTGTATTTCAATTATCAATTTGTATCATGATTAGACAATTAAGATTGTTATGTGTATTTTGATCATCGATTTTGTATCATAAATGAAGGATTAAGACCGTCGTTTGTTTTTTGGTGATCAATTTGTATCGTCGTTGGACGATTAAGATCATCGTTTTTATTTTGATCATTATTTTTGTGTCACGATTAGACAACTAAGATCGGTTTTTTGTATTGCAATAATTAATTTGTATCATTATTGAACGATTAAGATCGTTGGTTGTCAATTCTATAAAACAAAGATGTAGTGTTAGGCTTCAAGTCCGATCCTACCTTTTGATTGGTACCTTCTTCATTTGGCATTAGTGTACATTTAATGAATGAAAATTAATATTGTCATTGAGACATCTAAACTACTCTTAATATAAAGGAGTATATCTACTAATAAAAACAATGAATTTAGACAATAAACAAAAAAATATTTGTTGGTTTATATGACTCTAGAAATGGGGGGATTGAATAGAGCCTAGATTCTTTTTGCACTTGAAATAATTTGAAATAAAACAGCAAATAGATCAAGAATAAAAAGAAATTTTATATTGGTTCACCCTTAACCCTTAGGCTACGTCGAGTTCTCTCTCCAACATACTACTTTAGAGGTTTCACTAATCAAGACACTTGATTACAATGAGTATCACCCTCTTTAGGTTACACAAGTATCAACCTTTCTAGGTCCCATAAGTATCAACCTCTCCAGGTTACACAAGTATCAACCTCTTCAAGTATTCTACTTAACCTCGTCCTAAAATTAAGAACTCTCAAAGAAAGAGAACACAATTTCAGCTCACATGGTAAAACTTCACAAGGTGAAGAATATTAAAATGGTTTAAGCACACAACTCATTTGTATTTCACAAGACTCTTTTTTCTAAATTTGACTTTTTGCACTCAATTTTATTTCAGACTTTGCTTTCGATAACTCTTTTTCATATGAATGTAGTACTTGTTTTTCTTCTTCATGATGAGCTTGTTACCCTTCTTATATTTTGTTGAAATGATAGTCACTAAGAATTTGAATTTGCATAACGTGATTAGAATCTTCATGATTGTTCTTCATAAGGAGTGACTTGATAAAGTCTTCCAATTTCTTTCGCTAAGACTCTTAGTCTTTTTCCTTCCTTTCTTTAATCAAAGAGAACTTGATTTGATATCCTTTGACTTTGTTCTTTTGTCCAACATTTAGAATTTACCTATTAAAGGAAACTTGTGCAACATATTTTGAAATATCTCGATAGTATTATAACATTTGTTAATATCAATCAAGATCAATTTAATTTTCAGTTCACACAAAAATGTTTCCATATATGCATGTAAACTCACTATTTGATTTGAAAATATTTTTTCTTCGTAATATAATTATCAAGGGATAATTTTAAGAGTTGTGGTTTGATAAAAATATTTTGTCTCTTTGAAATCATATTAACCATTTTAAATAATTTAATATTTCTTTCATTTAATATTAAAACTGAGTTAATATTAAATGAGCAATAGCAAGATAGAGATAACTTACCCATAATATTGTTAAGACTATTTAGAGCATCTAATGAGTGTACTCATCTAGTGAATATTACTCGTACTTCTGAGTTTCTTCTTGTACTGTATGCATATCGATCTATTAACATTCTCATGCAGAAAGGATTTTATGATCATCGTGTTTACGACCGATTTGTAAGTTGTCATCATTATGAGCTTCATCTTTGAGTTGGAGTCTTAGGCTCTTAAGAGCCGAGCTATTATGTCTTTGTCGTAAATCTCCAGGTTTTGATAAGAGAGAGGAGAAATCTACAACCTTATGCGTCGCTCTTAACGCTTTTGAAATAAATCTTGATTGACTCTACATTTGAGGTTATGTGTCACTCTTAACACTTTTGAAATAGATTTTGGATTGCTATGAATCCAAGGTTATGTTTCGCTCTTAATGCTTTTGAAATAAATCTCAAATGGCTCTGCATCTGAGGTTATGCATCACTCTTAACGCTTTTGAAATAGATTTCAAATGTCTCTGCATCCGAGGTTATGTGTCGCTCTTAACACTTTTGAAAGAGATCTCAAATGACTTTTCATCTATGCTTCTAGAATGACTTTTCATCCGAGCTTATTATCATTATCCCTTGCTGGAATTTGGGTTGGTTCAATTTTCTTTTCTTGATGTTAAGGTTTCACCTAGCCCTTACAATGTTTTTAGAAGTTTTCATGGTGGCTGATGGAAGGGTGAAGTTGAAATTTCTTTTTCATACTGTATGCAAGATGCGTTAGCCAAGCTCAACTCGAAGGCCAAGCTTTAAAAGAATGGTGCCAGAACCTTATCTCCATGGTGCTGAGAGCAAAGGTTTTTTGTAGTAACATTCGTAGTCCCACTATTCTGGTTAGATCAAACCACCACGATTACTCACTTTGCAGCATGGAAAGATCCAGCCACCATGTCGTCATTCAACAAGCTTGAGGCAGACCCATCAAGCGATATTGACAATGCATCCACACCATTGTAGATGGCCTCCTCAAACACCACCAAGATTAGCTTGTCACCAGTGACAATGGGAGGTTTAACCGACATTGCACACAACCACATAGGCTTTTAGGTGCGCCATCCTTGGTTGTTGAAGCCTTACTCAAAGATGCTAACTCCAGGGATGAGATTGGTAGAAGTAACGCAATTACCATTGAAGGGGTCCTAGATGCAGACGGTGCAATCGTCTAAGGCAAAGCAAAGATGTCGTCGAAGTAGTCGACGAGGCAGTGGAAGAAAGTGAACATGGTGAACTGACACTTCTTCAATGGTCGCAGTAGTTCTGCGACCCTTAAGCAGGTGCAGTGGTGGTTGACAATGGCAACGTTTGAGGTCTGGTGGGAGAAGATGTAAGATGAAGGTGATGATGTGTCATAATTTGACTGGTCAAATTTTTTAGTGAGGCCGATGGACATCTGGCAACTTTTCATTGGGCATATTTAGAGACTAAGGATAGCCATGTCGCAGCCTCTGATTGGCCAGCTTTGTAAATAGATGATTGCTTAAAAAATGGAGTGCATAAGTAAATTAATGGGTCCACAACATATTTTTCCAAAATTTGCCAATTTTTTTCTTTTTTGAAGGTGTTTTGTAATTTCTTTATTTTCACATCTTGTATGAGATTAACATAACTTCAGTTGCATCAACAAACATTAGATTATCTAAGAAAATACTTTATGCAACTCAAATGTTATTTTTGATGTGTTTTTATCTCACAAAGCCTACAATTGGAATTTGGAGCACTTATTGAGTGAGGTGTTATCAAAGCAATGGGAAAAATCTTTTCTTTTTATTTTTTGAAACTAATTATTCATAAAATTTGAATAAACTTATTTAATAAGAGAAATAGAGTGTCAAGATAGTATTCTTACAAGGCATTACAATTTTCTAACCATAAATATTCATGATAGCTAATTGAGAGTAGTTAAACACAATCTTTATCGTCGATCTTAATAATGAGTTATCTCATCATGTAAGGATTGTATAAAATGTGGAGGGAAGATAAAGTTTTACTTGGGCTCCACAGTGGGTGCCAAATGTTCTTACAGGGATATGACCTTTGAACCTTTGGACAGGTGACAAGATTTGAGTGAATTGGAGAATCTTGAAGGCTAGAACACAAGGGAAGATTCACCTACAAAAGGCTCTTCGACTCTGAAGTTAGTAAAAGAGTTTGGATCTTTAGAGTAAGATAGAATGTGTATGAGAGAGTGTGTGTATTCCTTGGAGAATACTAGATGTATTTATAGAATCTTTTAGGCCTTGGATCCATGTGATAAAGCATGTAATGTAATATCAAGAATATCAGTAAAATAACAACTTACCTCAAATAAGCAATAATAATAATAATAATAATAATAATAATAATAATAAGGTGACACCTTACCTAATATCATGTGAATATTTGGTATCAAGGAATATCAAGACATAATCAATCTACTGAGATTTGTCATAATTATAGTTAATATGTGAATATTTGTCCCAATAAATGTATCTTATAATATTTTGCAGTCTTTTGGGTGATGAGGCTAATTGGGCCTTATTAGGTTGCATTACTTAGCCCCATCTATTGGGTCGGGTAAGTACATTTGTAATTTTAGTTTAAACTTACTTATTCTTATTAATCTACTAAATTAAAATTTTCTAGGGTCTTACAGTAACAAATCCAGTAATCACCCCTATTTTTCAGCCTTTGGTCAAGGGCTTAAAAGGCATAAAAATATAGTCTAGAGGGACTATTTATTCATTTCTTTTGCGTATTACTATACTATCATACTTTAACATCCTCTCTTAATTCTTATTAATTTGAGCATTTGGGAATCTCCTACGGGTGGATCTCAATAACAACTCATTTGAGTTATCAACGCGGCTCCACAAAGCACCACTCTTTCTACCTTGGAAAAGCAACATTCTCTTTCTTATAAGAATACAATCAACAATCAATATTATAACACTAAAACATCTTCAATTTCATAACAGTCTTACCAAAAATTTGAAGATAGCCTTTGAGGTAGATGAAATATCTCCAAAGGCCAAACCTTTGTCATAGAGTGATGGTAGCTTGAGCTCATTGGTTAGAGTCGAATTAAACCACTTGCAAAGACTCTCTGATGTTTAAGTTAGTAAGAGTGGAAGGAATGATGATGATACAATAGTATTTTAGTAAAGGGTGTATACTAACAAACCTTTTAAGTGCATGGATATAGGGAATATATTAACATATTATGTTAATATCCTATAGATAATAACTAATACATAGTAGAATAATCATTTATAGACCTTTTAACATGGATATAGGGAATATATTAACAAACTCTGTTAATATCCTGTAGTAGTAACTGATACACAGTTATAACATATATTCTAAATATTTCAGGGTTATCATTATTATAAAGGTCATTCTATTATTAGGCCTCTTAAATGGTATCGAGCTAACTTTTAGGCTGATGAAGACCTGCTTTTAGGTCGAGTATGTACATGATACCCCAAGCTCAAAGGCAAACAATAATGTAGGTGAACCATGTTGTTTCATTCGAACAAGCTTAATTTATATAATTGAGTTATTATTGATCATTCTCTGTTAACAACCGAGCTTTAGGTCAATTATTCAATTACATGGGGAGCTTGGAAAATGAGCTCGGTAGAAGTATTATTTTTTCAAGGAACTAGGAAGGGAACTAGCCTTTTATAATTTCCTTTTATGATTTGATAAATGTGCTCAATCAACAATTACTTTTATAGGGTTTTTATGGAGGCATATTAATATCACCTCTTTTAAGGAATTCATGTCAATATTAATTGAAAAGAGGTAGCATCGCTGATGTGGATTGCGTTGAATCAAAGATTTGTTGGGCTAGGGTTATGTTGTTTAAAGTAACGCGACCTTTCACTTAATGCATTTTTTCGCTGGTATCGTTTTAGTACTCGATACGCTTCATATTTACCTTTCATAAACTTATTTGAAATTCTACTACTTCCATAGGCCTTCCCTATTCTTTTTCCTTTTTACATTCTTTGTTGCTTTTTTGCTATCCCTTCCTTATGCTACCTTCAAGTCACTATCTCTACTTATTGTCTTCTAGTTATGTTTTCTTTGCCTCTTGTTTCTCTTTTTGAAGTAGTGGATGTTAACCCATCTTCTAGCAAGATTCCAACCCTGTCTTTAGATGTGGTGGAGTCTTCTCTACCTCGTTTGCGGTGGTTCTACCATTCTAATGGGGTTTCCCAAAGCTTATGCTTTTGAAAGAAAAAAGTTTCACAAGAGGGAACGTCTCCACTAGCAAAAAAGGTTTGAATGTAAGACCAATTTGCTTCCATCTCTAACCTCAAATATTTTTGGGTGTACTTCTACCATATCGAACATCTTTATGTACTTCTACCAACTAAAACACGATGCTAAAGTTGGTGGGTTTCTTTAAATAGCCCAAACACAAGACTCTACAAAGTTTTTTTTTTTTCAAACTCTAATATAAATGGACAAGAAACATGCAAGTTATGGGAATCAATTAGGGTCATTTGATATTGCATAATCATCTTCATTTCTTGATGTATTCCTTGACATAGCAAGAGAAATTATTTACAAATTCAAGCTAATAATAAACTTTTGGATATACATTTGTCTTTCTTAGATAAAATTGGATAAATATTTTATTGACATATTTTTTATTTTTGGTACAATAAAAAAATTACATATTTAATACAACAACTTTAATTATGATAACTTTGGTTTAAACTTCATTAACATTTAACATAATTGAACACACGTTCGATCTTTATTAATTGTAATGCGTGTTTATTAAAAAAAATTAACATCCAACTAATCTTTTAAATTCAAATTTCAAAATTAATTGCATATTAACATTATTTTTTTCTTTAATAAACACAAGTGATAATTACTAAAGAATAAATATATGTTTAATTATCTCAAATAACCATAGTTGAAACAAAATTAAAGTTTATACATTAAGACGGAAACTTTTTTATTATACTAAAAGAAATATGTGAATACTTGTAGTAAACCAACTATTTATTTATTAAAGAATATAAAATGACATTTGTGTCGTCACTTTTTCTACATAATGAAGATATATATAAATAAGAGGCCAAAAGCTGGTAATTTCTTTTCTGAAATATAGTGCCATGGACGGTGTTGTAAGTATTGTAAGTTGCAGTAGGAGTTGGGTGATGGTGACTTATGAATGGCTTGCACATGTTTGTACTGCTTAATTAGAGGACAACTTGACAACACCTTATCAAATCCCTCTTTTAAAAATTATTATTATAATTTAAAAAATTGAAAATAGTATTATTTTATTATAAAATAGATATGTATTCAAATTTATATGGCAAATGACCACGTCTAAAATTGAAACTAATTTCATTTATATGGTTTAAATTAAAAAAAAAATACTTATATTTACTTATTTTTAAAATCTAACATTACTTTAATGTTTATTTTTTAAAATTGGGTTCCAATAGCCCATTAATTCCTTGTAAGGCTAAATCAAATCAATTTTTTCTGTCATGGTTAAAATACTAGTTGAGTCATCGGGTCAACAACATAAATATAAATATTCAGTTAAGTTTGGGTTGCTTATTTGTGCCTGATGTGGAGAAGATGCACAAATGTATATAATCATTTGTCTAATTTGTTTAAATGAAGAGATGTCAAATGTGGAGAAGATAACACAAATGTATACAATTATTTGTCTAATTTGTTTAAGTGAAAAGATGATGGATTAAAATTGAGATTAAAGTTGTGTGTAAGAGACTTGTTAATCTTTTAAAGCATTATCACTACAAGAATTTTTATAATTATTAACAAAATTTTATTAACATAAATAAATTTGTTGGTAAAACTAAAGTTATTAACCGATTTTAGAATTTTTAACACAAATATTCACCCGTAATTAATTTGTTGATACATTTATTGGTAAATTAGAATGTGTATTACATTCAAATATTTATGTCGGTAATGTATCCATTGGTAAACTTTATCAGTAGATTTCATCAATAATTTATAATTCTTATTTTAGACAAATTTAGCCATTAGAAGGTTTCATCGGTAAAATAACATCAAATTTTTCGATTTAATTTTTCATGTAAAATCTATCCGTACATATCTATCGATAATTATGTCTTAAAGTTTGTCGGTAAAATTCATCAGTAATTTATAATTCTTATTATTGACAATTTTTTTTTGTTGGTAAATCCATCGATAAAAAGAGTGTCAAATTTATCATCGAGTCTAATGAGATCTTTTTTTTTTAAACTTATATGGAGATTGGTGACAAAAAGAAAATAAGAAGAAAAGGAGGATGAACATGAGGAAGACGGGGAGAAGCCGAAGACAGGGTCGGTGGCAATAAGGTAGTGAAGGCCCAATGGCGGCGTGACAACAATGCAATGGTGGAGTAGCGGTGGAGGCTATAGAATGCGGTCAGAGGTAAAGGAGGAAGAAGAGGAGGAGGAAGAGGAGGAAAATGAGGAGGAGGAAGAGGAGGAGGAGGGCGAGAAGGAGAGGGATAGAAGGAAAAAGAAAAGGAAGAGAAAAAGAAAAAAAAAAGAAAAGGTAAAAGAAAAAAAAGGATAAAGTACAAGACAGAATCCTGATATTTACCAATAGATTTTGTTGACGACAAAATCTGTTAGTAATTATTATCGGATATTATCGAAAAATTTAGGTCATCGACAATTATTGATGGATTTAAGTTGTCAGCAATTACTGATCAAGATCTATTGACGTGTTTGTGGTCGTCGATAATTACCGACAAATTTTGTAGTCTGTTGGTAAAATTTATCGACAACATTTTACAGACATATTTTTTATGATTAGTTAACTTGAATTACTGTTAGACTTTTGTTATTACCGATGCTTTTTTTTGCGTCGATAATTAGTGTTTTCTTCTAGTGTATGATTTTTGTAAACTCATCAAAAGTGCAAGTTTTTTAATTGTAACTAGAAATTTGTTCACAGTCCAATCAAACTAACTTTTGGAGAGTAAGTTCATCATGAGTGGTTCTTTGTTCTCAATGATTGATTTGGGCATTAGAGATTTGGACAAGGAGAAAGGTTGTTAGCAATAATGATTTATTTTAGTTTTTGTGAGCATTGTTGTTTGTTTGTTTCTTTTTCTAATTGTATGCATTATTTATATACATTTTGTAGACTCTTTTGTACTCATCATTAAAAATGTATGTCTTTTGTCTTGAGATTTTCCTATTATGTTGGTATTCCTTACATATTCTTGCAAGTTGGAAGGAAAATTCTTTTTTTCTTATTGCTTTGTTAGAATTGTTGTTAACTTGTTTTGATTTGCCTCATTACACTGGCATTAAAGTTTTTTGGTTAAGAGACCAACTTTGTGGATTGCTTGAATGATGGAGACACATAAAAGAGACCTACTTCTTTGAATGGACTTCTTTTTTACTTGAGGTTGATAAAAGTGAAGGACTTGTTATTTGTGAAGAATGTGAATTTTTGTTTTTAGTAACAAAAGAAAATTTTTATGTATGATAAAGAACTGGATTTTGAACACCAACAAGTATGCGCCTTTATTAAGAATTTTATAGATGACAATGTATATAATCTTATTATTCATGAGACATGGGAGGAACTTAAATCCTTATATGTTTATAAATAAGGGAGTGACAAATTATAGTTATTGAAGAGTTTTAGAATTAAAGTATAAACAGAGGACTTTCAATACGAATAACTTGAATAATTTTTAATAACACTTTCATTAGATGTCAAGTATAAGTATAAAATTTGATGAAAATACGTTGAGAATGCTCCTATTATTAATTTTACCTTACTCTTGGGTGACATTTTGAGTTTCTATAATTAGCGTTACTCCAACTGATTATTGATGAATGCATTTTGTACACGCTTAATACTTTTGATTGGATTGTCCAGTAGCCAACAATAATAAAAGTGTTAGATAGACTGAGTATTTTAGCTTATTAACCCACTTAGGCCTATCACGCATAATTTGTAACTCTCGCACAATGTAGAGTGAATTAACCTGCTTAACCCGCAAAAAAAAAATTACATGTTTTAATCTAAGTTAAACAAAACTCTTTTATTTTATCTTATTTTGTTTTTCCTCCACTCCATGCTTGAACCGCCGAGCTAGTTTTCTTGCATGCATTTAGCATTGATTAATTGTTATAGTTTTCTTTAACTTAGACAATAATTTATTTTTATGTTTTTTTATTTATGAAAGGTTTAACTTTGACATATTTATTTGGTGGATCTTAATCTCAGTTTACTTAGTTTATTTCAATTTTGTTAATCAATGGTATATTCGTGTGCAACAAAGATATAAAACATTAAAATAATATTGTTGTCACAATATTTGTATAAAGTTTTCTTTTTCTTTAGATTTTGGTTATGTAGATTGGTACCCAGGCTCATGAACCAACATTTCGTGGGGATTGGTTAACAAAATTAACCTACAATTTTTATGTATGACGGATCAACTTGACTTACTCATTACAAACGAGACAAAACAGAAAGAGTTAATTTGCATTATTATCCCTAAAAATGACTTCCTTCTAATAGTTCAACATAACTCAAATGAGACAATGGTTAACTCAAGTGTTAAGAGACAAATATCCTTTGATTTCAAATTTTTGAATTAATCCAACTATCGAGTATTTTTTTTTTTTTTCTTCTAAAAATAGGCAATCCCTTGTCTCAACTCGAAAAGGTAAAGGGACTTTTGTTTTATTTGATTTGTCCTAAATCAGAACTTTTAAAGTACAATAAATAAGCCATAAAAAAAGAATATAAAATTATTTTAATTATGTATATTTTTAATATTAATTAATATTTTAGTATAGAAACTACTTTCAAATTAAATATTGATAAAATTCTTATAAATTAACTAAAATCTGTTTCTTCAAAGTCAACATATTGTAATTGTAAATATGAAAACATGAACTTGTATTTTTAAGATAGAGAAATATCATCTTTAAATAATTGACTCGTATTTATACATACAGTTAATTATGTGTTTGAGAAGTTTTGGTATATTTAAAAAAAAAAGTCAAAATAATAATTATAATAAGAAGAATGTAGATAAATGGACAAATACAATAAAACTTTAAAAATGAGTTAATGTTAAAACTATTAATATGTCAAATCAATTTGAAATGTGAAAAACCATATAGTAAATCAATTAATAATAAGCAATTGAAAATGCAAGATAAAATGATTATAAAATTAGATGAGAGGAACAAATAACAAGAAATATAGTTACCCAAATAAAACAAAACTTGTAAAAGAAATAAAAGTATTGGTGATAAAGAATATATGTCTAATTTTCGACGTTCACTTTTCTATTCTGGGCATTACTGAGCATCTCATTAACAAATAAAATTTAATCACTCTTAATAAATATTATATATATATATATATATATATATATATATATATATATATATATATATATAT
>Ga0214542_1007979_pt1 | contig 17968 bp, 7 predicted proteins | sample CNSS1metaG_FD_160096 | JGI IMG/M metagenome (GOLD analysis project Ga0214542, IMG submission 160096) | Root nodule microbial communities from cowpea collected in UCLA plant growth center, Los Angeles, California, USA - CNSS1 | ecosystem: Host-associated > Plants > Roots > Nodule | place: USA...
TTCTATTCTTCATGTTCAATCTTGTGTGCCGGTGTAGGGCTAGTCAAAAGTGATTCAGGCAACTTCACCATGGTTGTACCAATGGATATGCTATAAGTGTTTTTAGTTTTGTTCTATAATTCATATTAGAGTTTCAAAACCATGCTAACTTTACTGTCAACTTTCATTGCATGGGCTACAGAAGTGAAAGTTTAATTTTGATTGCAAAACAATTCTAGGGTACTGAACTGAACCTAAGTTTTCTGTTGCTTACATATAAGTCTTTTCTCGTGCTAATTATTAATGATGCCCGCAAATTACACGTGTTACCTTACATCACGTGTGCACAGTTTTTACCATTCGGTTGAGCTAGTCCTGCTAGAACTCTCTACTCTCCCATGTAGATGTGAGATACTATTTGATGTGCAGAATTATTGAATGCGGATACAATCTGTTACTCTATGCTTTAAAAGGTTTTGATTTTTATAATTTGGTTCAATGCAGCTGTTGAAGAGTTGGTAACAGGTTGCCGTGTTGGCGCAACAACGAAGGATAAGCTTAGGAGGGTCATAAAGTGGGTGCAGCAGTCTCGTTCCACTATTTGCAACATCAAGTTGCACTCCAATCAAGTATTCTCTTTGGCCTGTAACTGTTGCCCCTATTATATAATTTCACAAGGGTGTGAGAATACCTCATGGAACCATAACAGTATCATTAGCATACAACATCCTAGTATCCTACGGCTTTGGTTTCACTCTTTGAAGATTAAGTCACATAGGTGTATTCAAAAGAAAAAAAAGAGTACAAGATTCAAATCTGTGTTCTTGTCTGTCCAATTCATGTCTAGTATTGGATGATTGTGCTATGTAAGACGAGTGTACCATTTGTCTACTATTAATCATCCAATTCATTCATGCATAAATCCAACCAATCCCTCCCAATATAAAAATAAAAAAACAATGAATTAGATCACCATTTGTTATTGGATGGACAATGATCTAACATTTTTGCAATTCATTGGGTTAGTTCAAAGTTCATTGTTTCAGCATAGGTCTTTGAGGGATGAGTTTTGAACTCTGGTTGTTTTTTGGTAGAGCATGTGGTGTTTGTGTACGAGACTATATAAATATTGAACTTTATTTATAATTTTTTTGAAAAAAATAAAGTATCATATACTTTAAATAGATGAGTTGACTATCCATTTCTAAAATGATTGGTTAATCATTTGGAGTCATGAAGGGATTGAATTTTTCTTATACATTTTTAACAGATCCCGAGTGATTAATCATTTGGAGTATGTATTTTCTTTTACTTATCCAAGTTTTTTTTTTCTTTCACATTCAGTTGCTCTGGAAAGTGGGTGGATGAAAACTAGTCTTACTTTTAATCCATCCACCATAGTTCAATTAAAAATTTGTCATTGTGGTGATAAGCTTCCATGCTTTGGTGTAAAAGAAAATTGTAATCAGTGGTGGGTTTACTTAGATATGATTCTTTAGGAATAGGTGTTCTCAACCTTGTTATAGGTTTGTTTCTTGAGTAGGTTTTGGTATAGCCTCCTACGGTTCTGTATTTCTTTTATTTATGTTTACACTATTTAGGAATACTGCAGATTATATGTATGACAATTTTGCCAACTTGATTGGGATCAAATGTTATAGGAGATGCTTTTGCATACTCTATTTTTGATAAAAAAAAAATTAAAATTTATCATTTGACAGCATAGTTGTCTAAATTGTGCAAGTTACTGACAAATCTTTTTATTTTATTTTTATATAGAGAAGGGACATCTGTTTGTACATGTCATTAATGTTATATACCTGTCTGGTTTCATTGTAATTCAATTATTGAGATTATTATATCACGTTGATTTCATATTTTAGATTTTAATTTCCTTTACGAAAATGGTTGTCATTGACAAGTTATCTTCTCTCACTTGAAAAAACTGTAAATACGCTTCCATACGTTAAGATATACTGATGAATCTTCTGAATGTGATAGACGCAGCAAATAGAGCGTCTGCCAAGAAACTGGACGGTTCTTGAAGAGGAAAGACCTAGGGACTGCTTTTCACTCATAGAAGTCTCTCTGCTAACAACATCCTGCAAGGCGATAGTCTGTGCATCTATTGGTGAAATTGTTCCACTGCATACCTCCAGGACTCTTGGTGATACCAAGAACGAGAAGATTTTCATTAGTAGGAGAGTTTACAGAACTAAGGATGCTAACTTGGTCGATGATCTCATATGCACTGGCTGCCAGCTCTGCGGTTCACCCTTGGATTCAAAGTACTAAATTATATGGTCAATTAAGCCTTTGTGCTGTGCCTTTCATTATGATGAGTGATAATTCTACCCTTCTTTCAGACTTGAGCAAAGTGCTGTTCCACTGATCTGTTGGAAAAGTTCAACCCGCCTTCACTCAATATGCTCGATATATAGACCCTTCATGGTAATTACATGTTCACACATCTTGCTCATATGTTTCTGGTCACCTAGATCTTATCTGGTCACCAATTAGAGTTTGATTAATATTTGTGCTGTATTTATTATGCATTCATAATCACAGTTCATATGAAAGTAGAAAGATGTCTTCTTGTCAAAGAACAAATCACAATTCCATGTACTTGAAATGTGAGGCATCTTTCAAGTGTATAAATTTCGAAGTATACTTGAACGTGTCTGGTGCCACTATTTGTTTCATAGTTAAAGATATCAGATAGCCCGAGAAAGATAAGTCTAGTTATGCATATTAATTTTGACATTTTAGATTATTCTTATAAACTTATAATCATAGACTTGCTTACCATTGCTTATTGATGCAATCTTTGGCAGCTATACTTGTGGGACGAGTCTGATTACATGCCAGTTCTCGTTAAAAATAGGACTGCAGAAATCTTGTTTGGGAACATAAAGGCTGGAAAAGTATACTCAGCTTATAAAGAACAAATGCATAACCAAAATCTTGGTCCAAGAAATGAATGCAAGGATAAAGATGCCAGTGAAAGACCTGCTATTAACCCAAGACCCTCTGGTGAAGGACTTAAGAGTGCCAATACGTTAGAGGTGGATAAGGGCTTGGAATCGGAGGATAAGCATCTTCCTGATAAGTTCAACTTTTACCGTGTCTGGTTAATTCTTCTGAAAATGCTGCTGAAGCAAGGAAAGAACAGTCCTCTGAAATTTGAGATTAATATTGATCCTAGCTTAGATATCGAAAGTGGAAAATTTGAAATGGTTTCTGCAAAGATGCCTTGTTTTGGAACCAAATGATTTCACCCGTCATGAACTTTGCATATTTGCTTACGCATCTTTCAAACAGCAAATTCTTGAACACTCCCATTCCCTCTTTTAAAAATTAGTTTATATGTTGTAAATAACTTTTATTTTTTTACCAAAAAGTTTTCAATTTAAATGTTTTTATTTAAAATTTCACATGTTAGGCATTCTTGTAAACCTTGACATCTCAAGCTTATCTAACACTTTAAATATATCATTACATGGAAAACTATATATAAGAGAGAAAAATAAACAGACACATGGAAAATCAAATCAAACTCATGTTCATATAACTAGACTCCCCAACAAACAAATAGTTATACAGAACGAAAATCAAGAAATTGAAATCTATTATGAAAGAAGTGTGAACTAATAAAAAAAAAAGTTTAAATCAGGTAAAGTCTAATATCTTACTAATCCGAAGATTAGCAAGACTATTATACTGGAATTACCTTTATGAAAATTGAGACATTTGAAAGTCTAAAGTTCTACACCTTTGTATTTTATTCATTTTCTTCTAAAACCCAATGAAGAAATCGAGACAATAAAGCTTGACTTTGCCAAGAGTAGAATCTTTACCTTAAGCTAAAGTAATATACTTTGTCTCAGTTCAAAGCTCTACAGTTTTGTTTGCATTTTACCTATATTTTTCTAAGAAACCAAAGATTAGGACGAGAGGACTTAAGAAACTGGAGCACCATATTTACAATAAGCATAAATAATATAATTTATCCATACCAAACTGATCAAGTCTTTTGTAATTTTAAGGATAGGAACCAAATATTATTTTCATATAAGAACTAAAGAGTTTCATATTTTCATGAGTTTAAATTATGTTGGAATCTTACAAAATTTTAAATTTTAGAAATAACTAAATGGAAAGCTTAATCGAAGATAGCTTCTCGTATTCTTTGAAAACACCTTAGAGAAAAAAGCATGACATGCACAAGCGAACAGACAATCGGGCAGAACTTGTCGATACGCATTCTTCAATAATTGTACACAAAGGAAAACTACAAATATTTTAGTCTGGTAAATCTTGCATGTAACAATCCAATATTACATTATCGTGAACAAAATTGTGACAATAGCTCATGATCAAGGTAAACTGGAATTTTATAAAACAAAATAAGGAGTACACTGCTCCAATTATTCATGTACAGCTTGCCGCTCAAAAGTCCCAAAAAGAATCTAAGAAGGGCGTTTTTTAAATACCATTATTGTAATCAAACATTCCTGAAATCTTTATGAATTAACACAGAAATCCATCATATCCAGCTTCTTCTGTAAACACCGCCGGAGGAAAAACCATAAAAGGATAACAAAAAGCATCAAGTCGAAGAATATTTGACTAGGGGCTACCAGAAAAGTGCATTTAGTTTGTTACAATCATGCCCAAACAAGTTTGACAATGCTGAAAACTTCAAGATTGCGGCTTATGAATCAATTTCTGTTTCACCCAAAGAAGACTCGGCAGCAGCATTTTGTGCTTCAAGTAACTTCATTTGGCGCTCTGCGTGTTCCCTTTCGCATGCAGTGATCCCCATAATAATGTCCAACATAGTACCTGTGGTGCCAAAAAATACAAGGGGTGCCAGAGATTTGCGCTTTATCCCAACTGGTATAGCCAGCAATGCTCCTGCAACTGAGAACACCCAAGTGCCCAATGCACTGCAGACTTTCCATGTTCAGTAAGTGTTTAACAAAATTCACCTTTGAAAATAGTAAAATGGCACTTGAACTAGACAAACTTAAACATCAAAGAAACCAAAGATTTCCACACAAGAAAAAATATAAACCGTTTATAAGGGTATCAACCTTACCCCAATTCACAAGTCACAAGAAAACCAAATAATTACAAACGAGGACATTGCAATGTGTTAAGAACCTTCCCTGCAATACTTAAATTGGAACCAAATTATTTTCTCACTGGTTTTAGTAGATAGATATCAGCTAAGATACAACTGTTGTCCAGTGGCAAGCAACTTAGGCGTACAGGGACTTGCTGACACAAAAAAACCCATCTTATTGACAATCCAGTAGACTAATTTAGTGTAAATCTTCAACTTCATCTTGAGCATATGTCACCACCAAGTTAGCTTTTCAGAGACTTTTTACTTCGAATCTTACATCAAAGATTTAAAACATCATCAAATTTGTCCCCAAGAGTACCAAAATGGTGAAACAAAAAGGATGAACTTGGTGAACTTTCTGTACTTTGCCAGAAGAATTTGGAACAATTTATTTTAGAGGCTTAACATGGTGACTCGTGGAACTTTGAATGATCAACTGGATTATTTACAGCATAATTTATTGAAGCATATTGTCTACTCAATATTCTTGATTCCTGAGTACAAATATCTTCATGAATTGTCAAACACTCATTGGTTACTGCATCGCAACCAAGCATAAATATTTGACAAGTCGTTAAAATACAAACACTAAGCAAACAAACAACATCTGTAATTAGGAAAATAAATGAGCACCGTAGAGCAACCATGCCAAGCAAACACTTACTCTGCCTTATGTCACAAAAGCTAGAGGAGTAAACAAATCATAAAACATCACTAGTGTCCCTTTCAATAACTAAGTTTCAAAAACAAAGCACTTTTTCAATGTAATGTCCAAAATAATCTCCTTCAGCACTTTAAGGAAACAAAGTTGTCCCATAACAAAGGTGAGTGCAAATTAGGATCCCTAATTCCCAAAGTTCATTACTTTTCCTATTTTCTAACTAGTTTCTAAAACTAAATTTGATTTCCCTATTAATGTGGTGTTCAAAAAGATGGTTTCGAGTATCTAACCAATACTAGATTTCTAAGAATCAGTCTAATAGGTGAGATGGGTTACGAATTAAAGTAAACATTAAAAGGAGAAAACTGTCACACAAAAACCACAGATAAAGAAGAAGGGTCACTGACTTGGAAACGGAGCAGTCTTCAAGATGCTTCACATTATCTTCGCTTCCCATTTTCGGCAGAAACTATAAACGGGGAAGGGAAAAGGGAATAAAAACTTTGCCTTTCACTTCGCTTCGACTTTTAGTCGAGTCCAAAGAGAGAGGTGTCTGTTAAGAAGGACCAGTTAGAAAAAAAAAATACGGTTTTGCAGACGCAGTCATAAAATATATCAAAATTGCAGTTTTCTGACATTATTTTCTTTTGCTAAAGATAATTATTATGAATTTAATTAAGTTTTAAGTTTTTAATAAATTTGAAAAATTTTAATCAAATTTTTAATAAATTTAAGTATTTAGAAAAATTATATATTTTAACATTGAATCTATTGTTTAAATTTTGTCAGACGATATAAATATTATCTTGTCTTATCATTTTATTTAGTATAAATTACATGTAACAATACTAAATAAGGTGATATATAAGATAACAATCGCAGCACCTAGGTTACTCGGTTAACAAAGAAATTAAATAAAAAGATGTTCAAAGTATAAACTTCTAATAATACTTTATGACCATAAAGATTTAAGAGAAACTCAATTCACAAATTTTCATAAATCTTAATTAAAATTTTATTATTTAATGTTGAATAAAAATAAATAGAAAATTAATAAAAATAATATTTTTTATTTGATTTGTTTTTATGGTTTTATTGTTATGATGATTAATCTACTTATTGATTTATAATTTATATGATAGTATTTTATTATAATAAAAAAAGTAAATATGTATATGTTTTCACTGGTTTCTATAATAGTAATATGAAATGTACTTTATAAAAACTAGTAAATAATATACATATTTTATTCGCTTAATACTATTGTATGTTTGCTTAAATTATCACATAGTATGATATTTATTAGAAAAATATTTATTATTTAACATTAAAAAAGATAATAGTTATGATTATTATCTAATTGATTACGAATCAATGACATATAATTTTAAATTATTAATATATAAAGATATTATCCTACAACTTTTGTTTTAATAGTGCAGTAAAAATATATTAGAATTTGGTAGCATAATTTGTTTTCCGGGATTTAGTATAATTATGTGTTAATAATATATTACTATATGTCAAACTTGATTGAATGCACTCTATCAAGACCAGACTACAATATGTACATGGAACAACCAACCATGTAGAGTGATTAATACACATGTAAATCCATGTTGTTGAAGACTTGGATTATGCAGAACTAAGACTTGGAACAAGTTTCTATACCTAAAGCTACATATAATATGCATGAAGAACTATCTAATAACTCAAAATGCACCAAATCACTATAGAAACCTACTTTGGCAGATTTGACAGCAAATCAGTGTTATTCAGCGTGACATCCCCAAGTTCATTTATTCTGATATGCAAAACTTACTTATATGCAATGCAGACGAATGGAACCAATTTGAATCACTAAAAAGATGCATGAGAAATATGTAGAAACGTTAAATAACTCTAAATTCACAGATCACAGTTTAATGCAAAGCTGACAGTAGTTAAAAACTGGTTCTGTAAATCAGGTTTCACAGCAAATGCAGAATGTGTTCCTGTTGTTACGACTCTATTCATATGTAATGCCAATGAGTGGAAACATGAATTTAACATGCAAACAAGTGTAAAACATTACTAACTGATCAATTAAACAAAGAATTAACAAAAAGAAGAAGTGCAGACCAAACTTCCCAAAATTCAGAAATCACCTAACTAGAAAACCTAACTCAAGTGTAAGATCTGGAAACTAAGAACTAAACCTGTAATTGAGTTCAAAGGCATGAATCTAATGTAGAAAAAACATGAAACAGTAATCAGAGCTTGAATTAAGCATCAGAAATAAACAATTGGTATTCAAACCAAACAATAGTTGGTAGCACTAAAACTAACGAGAATTAACTACCAAAATCTGGAAATCTGAGACATGCTCCAGAGCTGACCTATATTTTCTAATGGTGGGACTAACTACTACTCACATGCTCCAGACCTGACCTATATTAATTGATCAAAATTGAAACTTCAGTTTATGTACTGGACTTAGGATATGAAGCTAATCAACCACAGGTTGGGACAGCTACGTATCTTGACAAAACTTGATATTCCAACATTGCCTACTTCCTAAATAGAATTTTCAAAAACTAGATTAATATCTGCAAACTGTTGCAGTAGTATTAGAGCAGATTGATTGTGTCACATGTTTTATTGTCATATAACTAACAACTTCTTCTATTGAACTTTGATTTATTGTTTTAATTTTGCATCTTTATTAAGAGTGATCATTACTATACATTCAACACTTTTCTACTACAAATTCTAGGGAGTCTAACAGAGATTTATTCATATTCACCTTGTTTAGAATCATACTACATATTAAGGAGTCTAACAGAGATGTTCAAAGCTATTTGAACCAACCTAAATTGATAAAAAAAAGTAGAGTGAAGCTCATGACCTCATGTCATACTAAGATTTTAACAAACTATTCTAAAATGCAAGAACTATTCCTAATTAAGACAAAGGATGGCTAATGCAATGAAAATGTTAATAGCAATGAACGGAAATAGAAATTGATTACCCAATTCTAATGTGGAGATGCAATGAAATGTGTCTAGTTTATTAAGAATGCAGAAAACAATGCAGAATAACAATTTTTACAACTGTTCCAAGAAAGTTCTTTAAGAACTAAAAATGAGAATTGTGGAGAATCAACGCATGAAATCATGTCTAATGTATCCTAATAATGCAAGCTCAATGTAATATGAGTTGGTGCTAAGAATGCCTAATTGAAGCATAAACTGAACGGAGCTAAAAATCCCCAATTCGGTAAAATGCTAGAACTAAACTAAATTGGAAATTTAAGATTTTGATGTGCAGAAACAAGAGTTAAAATCAGAAGATGATGCAACCCTATCAACAAGTCCAGTGTAGTTAGAATCGTAATTTGAATCGTGATTGGTTACAAAACGCTGATTCGGAACATGAATCGCCGAGTCGGATGTGAATCGTGTGATTCGTTTCCGTTACATAAGATTCGTGATGAAGGAACATACACTGAAAAAATCATAAAGAAACAGATAGGAAAAGAAACTCAACGAAGATGAAAGTTCAGTTCAGTAGAAAAGATAAACAGCTGAGGAAATGAACAGTGGAGAAGATGAAAACCAGATAATAGAACCGCAAAAGAGACACAATAAAACGAAATTGGGAGAGTATGAATAGTGAGAAGGAGAAGATGAGAGAAGATGAACAGGAAAGGGAGAAAATCAACCTTGGAGAAGATTAAGTGAAAATATGACCATGGAAGGAAGATGTCTTGTGAGAGAGTTCCGCTGAGGTTTCTCAGAGTAATATTTTAAAATATAACATACTTTTTCATACTTTATTTTTATCTAACAACATTAATCATACTAGCATATTTTTATGTTTTACAATGTTATTATTTTTTATTTTTTATTTTTTATTCTGATTGTTATAAAGAATTAATATTATCTTTCAAAAAATTAGCCGTTGTCTAAATTAATATTTAAGTGCTCTTATATTGTTTAGTTATTGTTTAATATTTTCTTTTTAATTTTTTTATTTTATAACAAAATTTCAATTTAAATCAGTATATATTTATTCTCAAATTTTTTATTATATTTTTTATATTAACTTAGTCGTTATTTAAATATTTTTTATTTAATATTTTTGAAAAGAAAATAAATTTGCATTAATATACAAATTTTATTATATTCTTTACATTTTTATAAAAAATAGTGATTGTTTAAGGGTTTTGTGTATTTTACTTTTTATACAAGTTATAAATCTTACGATTTAACATAAAATTCGATTGACGGCTAAAAATTCATGAAAAACAATGTATAATTCAAATGTCGATTAATTAGATTTTTTTTATGCAAATAGTACAATTTCCATTTAATATTACCTATATAGCACACTGTAGATAAAATTTACAGAAATAGCACATCTTTTGTTTTGTGTTAGGAATTCGGTTCACAGGAATCCCAATCCTGTGATGGCTGCAGCATTTTTTTTTTCAATCCCAGGGAACCGAATTTTATACTGGGTTTCTTTTTTTGTTTTTTTATTAAAATAGATGAATTAGGGTTTTTGAAATTTTTTTAAAAAATAGATTAGGTGTTATTTTCTTATTTTTGTTTTTTTCAAAAACTGGTTTAATTAGAGGTTAATTTTTAAAAGAAAAATTTAATCTTATGTATTAAGTTATTTTAGGTGTTATTTAGAAAAAAAAAATCTAATTTTATTTTCTTTTTGATTTTGTAGACTTAAAAATAGATATAATATTGTGTATTAATTTATTTTAGGTGTAATTTGGAAATATTAAAGAAAATCTATTTTTTTAATTTGTTGAGTATTATTTTTTTATAATAGTAATTTTGAAAAAAAAAATTATGAATTATAATAGACGTAGCAAAAGTAAAAATAATTAGTGTATAATGTATGAGATGGTGTTAGATTATTTATTTTTTCATGTTTATTGAATATTTAAAATAAAAAGACTAAGTGAAAGTAAGAATTTATTTTTCATTTATATTTTTGTACTTTGATTTCTCTATAAGAATTTAATTTGTAAAGTGTTTGTGTTTGGACACAAATAAATAAATAATGTAAAATTTATAGTTATATTGTGAAATAAAATAGTAGCTAATAATAAAATATATAAACTTAATTTTTGTAAATATCGTAATAAATAAACGATTATAAAATTGGTTGAAATTAATTAGTTTTTTTTAACTGGAATTTGTTTTTGTAATATATGTGTTTATTAATTGAAATTTATAAATTATAATTGAACAAAAAATATATTTATTTAATGGAAGACATTACAAGTACCATAATTGACATAATTAAAAATAAAATTAACTAAACTAGTAGTGATGGAATGAATTTTTAATTTAACACAAAAATGGATCTCTATTAGGTGGACGTAAATTTGTTGCTTGGATGAACAATTCAATATATTGTCAAGCGTCGGGACATGCCATGGACGGGTCCAAACGTTGAACTTCTTTCCATCGCTTGATTATTTGTGCATCATCACTATCTATTTTGATTTATGTTGTGTCATGGATAAGTTTTTTGTCGACTATCCTCATGGGACGAAGGTAGTTAATATGAGTTATTATGAAACGAGTCTCACAATGCGTTCTTTGTATTATTTTCTGTAGAAGGTCATCAAAGGTGAAATTGTGGGGGATTGACATCGTCAAAGTAGTGTTTAATCTAAAGTATAGCCCATAACCATATGGGCTATCTATTATGCTTGCCCGTCTAAAAGGTCCTTCATAATATAACTTTGCTAGTGAACGCGAGATAAGATTTAGGATTGTGGAAGAGGATGAGGGAGTTGTAGAAGACTAAGTATTTCGTCAGCAAACCATGTAAACGTAACAAATGATTAAATTATTATGTTAATAGGTAGATGAGACTTATAATGAATGACTTCTGCAATGTCATCATTTGTTGAAATTTGAAGAGCATCATACATAATAGTTCCTTCTTCATTCAATGTAGACCTTCTAAAGTACAACTTATTGATGAATGCGGTGGTTGGAATCCCTACAGTTGAGCATACTTTCAGGATCAAAACGTTGAATGCGCAATTTTCTAGTATGCGAAAGAGTTTTGGACTTTCACAATGGAACTTCACACTATCTTCGCATTGCATCATTTGGCCATTGGAAAACAAGGCTACAAGGAAGGAATTTGAATAGTTCTCTTGGGTGTTGATGCCAAAGTGTTCCATGTCAAAGAATTGGATGTGTTGATGTTTTGATAGTGTTATGTAATACCACAGTAGACTAAGTTGTTTTTGGAGTTTCTATATTTATAAGGGAAGTAGTTGTGGGTCTTGCTATGGATTCAAATAAGGTCTATATGATCAAGTATCCCATTAAAGGTGATACATCTTGTCATAGGGCCAAAGTGCATATGATCCCATTAATATGTAGTGTGAATCAGGTCATGCATTGTAAGACGACTTAACTTCAAAAATTGAAGTTAGTAATAGGCTTGGCACTCTATCCCAATAAAGGTGACACTAATGATACATGTGATACCATTAATGATTACACTGTGTAAGGCCATGCGTTGAAGTATCTGTCAGGTTTTGAAGTGGTCAAATAATGTATCTTTATTGTCACACTATCCCAATAGCATTGACAAGTCTTATCGTAATGCCAGGGTGCCGTTGATGGCATTATTTGTTTACTCAACATAACCCCATTTAATGTAGCATATGTCAATTTTGACATTGCATAAGCTCATGCATTTAAAATATCAGTCAACTTTTACAGTTGTACAATTAAATATCTTCTTTGGCACTTTATCCCAATTAAAGTATATCTCAGTTTTTATAGTGGTCAAATATTAAATCTGGCTTGCAACACTATCCCAATAAAGCTTGACAAGTCTTATCATAATGACAAGGTGCATGTGAGGCAATGTATTTGAAATATGCGTCAACTTTTACAGTTGTCAAATTAAATATCTTCCTTAGCACGTTATCCCAATTGAAGTATCTGTCAGCTTTTACAGGGGTCAAATAATAAATCAGCCTTGGCACATCCCAATAAAGTTCATAAGTCTTGTCATAATGACAGGGTGCATGTGAGGTCATGTATTTAAAATATGCGTCAACTTTTACAGTGGTGAAATTAAATATCTTCCTTGGCACGTTATCCCAATTGAAGGTATTTATTTTTATTTAAGGTTGTGGTTCCTTAGTTTGAAAGTTGTGGAGTGTTCTAGTATAAAAAGTAAAAATGGTTTTCTATGAGGAGTTGAATGCATATAATTCCTTTAATGTTGCTATTGATTTCGAAGATGAAAGGTTCTCCTTATGTAAAATTTCAAATGGGGCAACTCTTAAACATATGCACATCATAATAAGAAGTCATTTGATGAGACCATTTGAGCCCCCACTAAGCCACTTGTGGTACCATGTCCCTCCTGAATTTGTTAAGGAAGGCATTAATGAACTTCTTTTTGTAAGGAATGACAAAGATCTTTAGCATGTCATTTAATGGTACTCAATGATGGTTTCTACGACAACAATATCGTTTTATGTGAACTTCATGAAAGTTGAGAAGTGTGATAACTTTATTTCTATTTAGTTTTATTTATATGTTTTAACATGGTCTTTAAGATAATTTAACTTGCTGAATTTATCTTAAGAAATTATTGTTAGTGATTTACCAATTAAGCATTTAGAATGATTAAGTTTTTCCATTACTTATCTTCAAAATTATGCTAAAAACGGTTCGCTCTTACAAACACAAAACATAACCTATTTCACATGTAATAAAATAATAAACTACATTATTGTCCTTTTAATCACCGTAGTGGTGTCCAGTTCCACACCATGGTCGACATTTGTTTCTAGTGGGGTTCCTGCTTTGCTCTTTAAGTCTAGGTTGTTCTTGGTGTGAAGGTTGTGGTTCTTGATCCTCCGCAGCTTGATGACCATCATGTGCAGCAAATGATGACACTTTTGCATATGGATTGTTGACGTAGTAAATTGATTGTTGTACGTAGCCACACTTGTGCAAAAGGTAGTGTTTCAGCATAAGTTGCAAACATAGTTGACATGCCTAGTTCTAAGTATGAAGAAACAAAATTCCTTGTTCCCTCCATACTTCGCTGTAGAGGTGGAGTTTTATTAAGTCATGCCTCGTCGCATATGGTTTAGTTGGAGGAACATTTGTCGATGTCAATGCACGATGCATTCTAGGATCATTTAACATTTGTGGAACCGATAAATATAAACTTGAGTTTGAAATATACCAAGACATGTACTCCATTGTGTGTTGAAGTGGCCCCATCAATGGTAATCCATTTAATGTTAGCTCACGCTGGTTCTTCCATACCTCTATCCATTGCGCATGTCTAGTATCCTAGTTCTCGTCTTGTCTCCCCCTCATGTCTAATTTATGTAGATGATCAAGGTTGTTGGGTTCTTCATGGATCTCTTATGATAGCCAAAATTATAACTTCACCATGTCCGACTGGTGCCATTCAACAATGGCAAAACAAATTAATGTTGTGCATGACGTCTATATTGCTTGGTCCCGATATGCTTCAACGTCAACAACAGAGTCCAAAACCTCATAAGAAACCCAAATAAACTACAACAATAATTGAAAATATTAGTAAGTTATTTACCTTTTAGATTACGCTATACAAATGTAAAATGTTACCTGATTCTATTGCATGTGGTTTATCCTTGTGTAGTATCCGACTAAATCATTCTGGGGACATTTCTATAGTCTAGTACTCAATCGCCGCTCCATTGGCAAACTAGCGGGAAAGTTAGTTGAACTCTTAAAATAGGTGCAATTAAGGGCATCTGAAACCATGCCTATGATTGTAACAACGAAGCACATCCACACATATACCACACAACTCATAACACAAGACCATAGGCACCTAGGCTCAAAAATAATTTCCCAACATGTAAGATAAATGTTGGATTAAGACCCGTCCATACCAATTGCAACAATAATTTCTTCCATCCAGACCTCTATGGGGTATAACACAACCTACAGAAAGGCATGATTGGTGAAACAACAAGCAATTGAAGATGTGTATGGAGATTGGGAACAATCATACAAGCCATGCAAACTTATTTGCTTGAGTTTGTATACAAGTTGAAAACCAGTCCAGTTACACATGGGGAGAAGGTCCTAGAAAACCAACAAAATTTTCAAAGAGTTTTTTGGACATTCAAACCATGCATTGATGGCTTCCCATATTGCAAACCTATTATGCAAGTCGACGGAACCTTCCTATACGGAAGGTATATGGGCACCCTTGTAGTAGCTATTACACAAGATAGGAGAAACAACATTTTCTCCATTGCATTTGCTATAGTAGAAGGTGAAACGATTGAAGCTTGTTTCTTTTCCTTAAAAAAATTAGGAGGCATGTTAAGCCTCAACAAAATTTATGCTTAATGTCAGACCACCACAACTCAATCATGCAACATTCAACAGACTGAGTAGTGGCTGGACTGAAGGAAACTATGTGCAGGTGTTTGTATTCGACACATTGCACAAAATTTTACAAAAAGATTCAAAAATACAACTATGACAAAGGACCTCGTCAACATAGGTAAGTTATTACATGTAAAAATTTGTCTTTTTCATTTTTTGGCTGTTAATTATTAACCCCCATTATCATTAACTAATTTGTTTTTAAAATTATATTTGTAGCGTATAAACTAACTGAGCCACGCTGCAACTACTACTACAACATCATTAGGGAAGACAACCCAGAAGCAGCAACATGGGTTGACCAAATTCCAAGGGAGCAGTGGTATCTTGCATACGACCAAGGAAGAAGGTGGGGTCACATAACAAGAAATATGGCTAAAGCAATAAATTTTGTCCTGGAGATGATAAGAAATTTGCCAATTTTTTCTATAGTATTGGCCACGTACATAGGGTGCAACACCTACTTCACGAAAAGAGGCAGGTAAATAACTACAATGGTGAATGTTGGTCATATGTACTCTGAATATGCGACCAACTTCCTACAAGATGCAGACTCCAAGCTAAACACGCACATGGTCGTTGAATTTGATAAAACTACCACAAAATTCAGAGTGGAGGAGATGGTGAATCCTAAAGAAGTACGTCCAGTAGGAAAATTTGTAGTTAGGTTAGATGAAAGGTGATGCGATTGTGGAAAGTTTTAAAAAATCCATCTACCTTGTTCTCATGTTATTGCAGCTTGAAAACATGCACATCATGACTTCAACATGTACATCAGTCCTCATTATAGACTGGATGTCATCATGAAAGTATACGATAATTTGTTTGGCAAGTTAAGGTATGAAGAATATTGGCCACCATACCGGGGGCCATAGGTCTGGCCTCATCCTGCCATAAAAAGGAGTTAGAGGGGTCGTCCTAAATCAAGTAGAATTAGGACTGAGATAGACATTAGGGAAGGAAGACAATCAAGGAAATATTCATGCTGTAGAACAGAAGGATACACAAAAAATCATTGTCCTAACAACCCTGAACTTAAATGATCCACATCTAGCCACTAAGTTTATGTTGTACCTTTAATTGTATTCAATAAATTTAGCTTTGATTTAATTTAATGGTACATCTTTTATTATTACATTTTAGTGTGCCCACATTATAATTACTTATTTTACAAAAACCAAAACGAAATAAAAAAAATTATTTAAAATACGATAATGCAATAGTTTTAAATTATTTTTATAATTTCCTTGATTTTTAGTTATGTTTACAAATTCGCAATGGTTTTTTTTTTTTTTTTTTTACTTCTTTCACATAATTGTATTTTAATAAATATACTTATACCCTTTCACGTAATTTTTGTATTCTTTTTGCATTATTTTATTAATAGCTACTATTTTATTTCACAATATAACTATAAACTTCACTTTATTTATTTGTGTCCAAATACAAACACTTTGTCAATTAAATTCTTATAAAAAAAAATCAAAGTACAAAAATATAAATAAAAAATATATTCTTACTTCCACTTACTTTTTTATTTTAAATATTCAATAAACATGAAAAAATAAATAGTCTAACACCACCTAATACATTATACATTAATTAATTATTACCTCTATTATAATTCATAATTTTTTTTTCCAAAATTACTATTACAAAAAAATAGTACTCAACAAATTAAAAAAAAAAGATTTACTTTTATATTTCCAAATTACACCTAAAATAAATTAATACACAATACTATATCTACTTTGAATTCAACAAATTCAAAAAGAAAATAAAATTAGATTTTTTTTTCCAAATATCACCTAAAAAACTTAATGCACAAGACTAAATCTATTTTTTTTAAAAATTAACCTCTAATTCAACCATTTTTTGGAAAAACAAAAATAAAAAATAACACTTAAATCTATTTATTTTTAAATTCAAAAATCCTAATTCATCTATTCTTTAAAAAAACAAAAAAAAAATCAGTATAGAATTGAGTTTCCTGAGAGATTTTTTTTCCAAAAGAGCATTGTTCGCTCCTTTATTTACCAGTCTAGCACATTGTGCCTTAAATTTACATACATAGCATTGTTTTTATTGTAGTTGGGAATTCGGTCCTTCGGGAGCCGAATTCCAATTGTTAACGTTTTATTTTTTTTTCAATTCCAAGTCAGAATTCGGTCCTCATGGATCCGAATTCTGAACTTGGTTTTTTTTTAAATAAATTCGAATTAATATTTTTAAATTTTTTTAATAAAATATATATAAGAGTTATTTTTTATTTTTTATTTTGTAAAAAATGTTACATTAAAGGTTAAATATATATATATATATATATATATATATATATATTTTTAAATAGATGTAGTATTGTGGTTTTAGTTATTTTAGGTATTATTTGAAAGAAAAAAAATAATATTTTTTTCTTTTTGAATTTGTTGATTTAAAAATAGATTTTGTATTGTGTAGTAAGTTGTTTATGTGTAATTTGAAAATATCAATTTAATTTTTTTTTATAATTTGTGTAGTATTAATTTTTTTTAATAGATGTTTATAAATATTGAAATCACAGTTATCTTTTAATTTTTGATAATTTTAAAAAATTGTATATTATAAACTTTGAAAATTTGTAAAAAATATTTTAAAAATGATGGAAATAAGTAAAATAATTTGAAAGCATTTCATTATTGTATTTTAAATAATTTTGTTATTTGTTTTTAGTTTATGTAAAATAAGTAACAATAAAAGATAATAAGAAAA
>Ga0214542_1007980_pt1 | contig 17967 bp, 5 predicted proteins | sample CNSS1metaG_FD_160096 | JGI IMG/M metagenome (GOLD analysis project Ga0214542, IMG submission 160096) | Root nodule microbial communities from cowpea collected in UCLA plant growth center, Los Angeles, California, USA - CNSS1 | ecosystem: Host-associated > Plants > Roots > Nodule | place: USA...
ATGATTTTTTTAATTACTAAATTTTGACAATTTTCTCTTACAATCTTAGGTGGCATCTTCTAAGTGGTTTTTCATTTTCTTATTCTCAATATTTCAAAATCACTTAAAAGATGACACTGCATGTTATAAAATAAAGTTGTCAAAATTTAGTAGTTAAAATATCATTATCCAAGTACAAACAAAACCCAACACTTGTTATTGAAGCCACCGAACACCAAAAGAAGGAAAGCATACGGTATCTTCACTCCCAAAAAAAAAAAAGTTAAAAGATTGTTTACATTGAAACCACAGGCTAAGACAGGAAAGAAGGAACAATAACACTGCACTCCCTTCACTCATAATTTCATACGTTGCTTGAAACAGTAAAACCACATAAGCGCCTGCATGATTCATATATATGATGAGATTTTGTTAAAAAACAGAGTATGTTACAGTTATTCATCAGGAGGGGCTCATTTATACATAAAAATTTGTTCTTAAAACACTAAAGATGTGTGTGCTTCTTACCTCGCTAATACTAGTTGTTTGAACGATTATTAATCCTGGCATTGTTGAAACTCTGGGAACCACTTCCGTGGTTGTTGAAGGATTCACGAGTGATGTTTTGTTGCCCTCCTCCGTAGTTGTTGTTGCAGCCTTTATTTCCTCGCACAGAAGCGATATCAAGGCAAGAGAAAAGGTTCCCCATTGCGTGCAAGTGCTGGAACGGCCTTTTCCGAGCTCCTCTTTTACACCCTCTACTTACGCCATTAGTACCATTCTTATTTATACACATTTCAACACAAATTTAATTATTTTTCTTATAACATTAGAGGAAGATTACTCACATCTTCCCCTCTTATAAGCAAAACTATTCTTTCATACCCAATTTTTTTATCTCTATTTATTTTACAATTATTTTTCATAATTAAATATTCTAATAATAATAATATTAATAATTATAATTTATGAATTTGTAATTTAAATGTAAGAGAAAAATGAAGTATCCCTCATCTTATAAATATCATATTTATTTTAAGATGAAGACAACACGAATATATAATACATTCAAAATATAACAGAACTGTTGTCACATAAAATTTATTTTGCGACAGAATATTTGTGATAAAAATATGACGGAACTATTGTGATAAAAAAAGTTGTAGCCTTCAATTTTATCCTATTTTTCTAACAAGTAGACAAAGGAAGGAAAAAGGAGACATGGTCTTGAAAAAAAAAAATGGAGTAATACTAGGTTTGGGTGCCAATGTACATCATTATTTAGTTAAATGCTAGGCTTCTTTTTGACTGTTCAACAACTACATAACGTTCACACTATAACCTTATCTTCTTTACCATTTTATTTTCCTTCTGAGGTGGGTCGGATCATCTTCTTCAATTCTTATGTCCCTCAAGGTGGAGACAGTTAGAACAAAGAATAAACTATTTTAATCTTTTCGTCTCTTTTTTTTAGAGAGACAACTAATTATGACATTTGAATTTAAGGGAAAAAGGGTTTATCCCATTATCCTTCTATTTTTAGGGAGGAAGAGGAAAAGAGCATAGGTAATCATTTCAATCATTTTACCAATATAAAAATTATGTCATAATTTAATATATACAACTTTAATATGTTTAATATTATATTACTGCTATACCTTGCATCTCACTGTCTTGTCTTCTATTTATAAATATTTTTGAAAGGATTGGTGTAGCTTCTGTGTGGTTATTTATCTGTGTCAAACATTTTTCACAAACCTGTTTGAATTTAAGTGGATAATGTTTTCTTACCACTCAACGTGCAACGTTAAATTTGCATCTTCTTTTGTTGTTACCATAATTCATATAATTGTATGAATCATCCTTTGAGTGAACTCTGACTTTGACTTGTAGAAGTTATTGTAATTTCTCAAAATTTGTAAAACATTATTTAAAGAAAGAAAAGAAAGGAGAATTTAATGCATTGTGTAAATAATGACAGTTCAAACCATTGTATTCTCTACACAAATAATGATAGTTATAACTGTCATAAATTATTTATTTTACAAGAATTATAATGAAAAAACGACATTTAAAATTGCCATTATTTTCAATGTACTCAAATAAAATACGACAATTTCATTATTTATTTAACATGTTTGTCATAAAATCATAAAAAATAAAAAAAGAAATCACTCAGTCAATTTTAATCACAAATATTTTCATTCAATATTCATATTAAAGGTGTTCATATTTATCCAACATCATCCAAAGGTTTGCATGTTGAAAACAAAAATCGAAAAAGGATCTTACATCATTATAATGCATTTTTCTAAATTTTTACAACTATGTTCCTAATTAGTCTTGTCTCTCTCTTGATCTTCTTGTGCCAATAGGTGATGGAGCACCACTTCCAACATCTTGTGCCTGTAATAAAAAAATATCTATGTTATTCAAAATTCATATCATTTTTATAATAAATTTAAAAGTGATATACTCTTGATGATAAATATGGTTAGTGGATGAAATAAAATAGACGAAATCACTTACTAATAAAAGATTATTCAATATGCACGTGAATATCAAAAAAATATTGATAAATAGTGATTGGGGGAGATGGATCATCTAAACATTGAAGGTGGCATTTGAGGAGGTGCATTTGGTGGCCCAATCCAACCTTGATGATATGTTAATGCCATTAATAGTACCAAAAATGATAAAAACTAATAGATATTCTTGAAATGGTATGTTAATGCTATTAATTGTACTTAATGACAAGGCTAGTAACCTACTTTGAGAAATTAATTTTAAGGTTTGCCTTAAAGAACAAAATCCACATAGTCTAAGAGATTGTTGAACCATGATTATAAGAAAGAAAGGTCAACGGTAGCAATGAACAAAGATAATATTTCATAATGAACAACTAATCACTAGAACGTATAATTCATCCAATGGTTTAACACATATTTAAATTCTCTTTGCATTAAACTTTTCAAACACTCAAACTGCATTTCAATAATAAGAAATAAGGATGAAGCAATTAGAGATGAAAGACGTGGAAAAAAAAAAGGTGGAAGGGAGAGAATATATACCTTAATGCCATTACTTTATTCCATTCAAAATAATAAAATAATTATCTCTGGAATCATTCATCATGTCAAATTAAAAATAACAAATTTAGATTCACTACACAAAAGTAAAATATAGTAACTAAATAAAATATTAATTAGATTAAATAGTTTTAAGTGTGTGGTATCAGTGACACGCTTTTGGATGTTGCATTTTTTTCTTTTTTCTTTTGCATCTATTTATGTTATTCCAATTGCATCACCCCCTTCCTTTGATGGTTTTCATTATCCTACAGCCTCATCACAGCTCCATTACAACATTCATTTAACTTCATCACTCCCTACCGCTCATGAGTTTTATAAGTATGCACTGAACCCACAATTTTCGTCAGCAAACCTTGCACTTTTTTCACAATCACACCAAACTTTTAACTTAAACTTAAACTTTCAAGGGTATTTCAGTTTATCACATCCAAAACTATCTTACAGAAAACAGTAGACCAAACAAAGTAAATACAAATACATATATACTAGACAATTATGACAGTTATAAAAGTGTCGTATTATAAAGTAAATTATGACAGTTTTTTAAAGCTGTCGTATTAAAACTGTCATAATCATCTTAATTTTTTTGTAGTGAAAGAAGGAAAGAATTAAAAGAATGGGAGGGAAAAAAATAAATTAAAATTTATTAAAATTATTTGTTCATTGAAGTTTGAAACAAGCCCTTAGAGTATATGTTTAGGGTTTAATTGTAACGTCCCAATTAAATAGATAAATCCAATTTAATAAAATGCCACATACATAAATATCCATAGAGTACGGAGATTTGGGATATGAAGCACACAGTACCCCAAACATAACCATATTACATAAAAGAGGCCCCACACGGCCTAAAACAAAGTATACTGGTGAAATAATTGTACTAGGTCTTATACAGACAAGAGAATCATAACTAATAAAATCATTCAGCGATGAGCCCCATAGTGGACCCAATACCCGTCCAGTCCATCAAGCTGTAGCATCTCTAACGTCATTACCACTGCTAAGGGTTCTCACATCTGCTCACATTAATAAAATTGATGATCACACAATAGAGGAAACCACACACAACATACAAGCAAGCAAAAGGATAAGCTAGTATAAAGAAATCTTATATCACAATAGTCAACATGCAGTTTCAAAGTTAGACACAAATAACCGACATTCACACATAGATTACCAACTCATTTGAGACCCCAAGACTTGACTATTTGGATACGTAAAATGAGGCACCACCACAAGACAGTGGAATTACGTCCTAGCAATGAGGCGTCACCACGAGGCCTTCGCGAAATTACACCCTTATAAGAGGCACCACCACGTGGCCTTTGTGGAATTATGTCCTAGCCTTGAAGCACCACTACGATACTCGCGTGGAATTACATCTTTATGTTGAGGTACCACCATGAACTCTCACCACGAGGTCCATGGAATTAAGTCCAATAGGTGAGGCACCACTAGAAACTCCCATTAGGAAGGTCCATGGGATTACGTCCAACAGTTGAGGTGCCACCAAGAGCTCTCACTACAAGAGTCATGGAATTACGCCCTACTCACTTTGTACATGTTTCACCAATCAATCAGAAAGTTCCCATAATACTAATATCGTATAACAGCCAATCATACAACTCATGCTTTCCAATTCATACACAATGAAGCAACATATCATTTACATCTCAACCTCATATATTAATCAAGGCACCATCCCTCAAACTTTTCTAGTAAAGCATTCAAGTCCGGCAAACAATCAACCACAACCTTGGCCATTCAAGTTATAACACAAAACCTGCCCCAGCCTAGCTCAGGCTAGAAGACCTCGCTCAGGCGAGAGATCCTCTCACTCAGGCGAGCCCCTTCTCGCCTAGGCGAGAGCTTGAGCAGTGAAATAGTGGCTCTTGCGGATTCTCGCTCAAGCGAGTCCCCTCTCGCCTAAGCGAGATTACACTTTGCTCAAAAATGCAGACGAGTCACCTGAGCGACCGTTTGCGTAGAGAAGCTTGGGTGAGCCTCTGTTAGTCTCGCCTAGGCAAGATCTACTCGCTTGGGCGAGAAAACTAGTGCCAGCCATTGTTCCTTCATACAACAATCACGTATACACAAAAACCCAAAAGCTAAACGACCTTTTCATCAAATCACAGTAGCATATAATCCACAAAATCATACAATAGCATCAGTGCAAGCAAAAAACGAACTAGACACATGGACCCTAGCTTCCCTTACTTGGAAATAGCTAGAGGAAGGGTTGAACTCCAATAGCGGGGACGCAACAGTTCCAGGGACAGACGAACAAGCTGGAACAGAAAAGCGGAGCGAGTATTTAAAATGGTTCACAGCGAAACCCTAGCTAGGAATATGAGCATACGAACAGAAAAGGAATGAGAAAGTCGTAGAATACTTACACGAATCAAGAAGACGAAGATGGGCTCACTGGATCTAGATTGGGGTTAAACCCTAACAGAGCTCTTGGAGAGAATAGGGAGCGTGACGGCTGTGTTTTTTGTAGAGTGAAAGGAATGGGTGAGACTAGGGCAGATTAGGTCCGAGTCCTCTTTTTGGGGCAGTCCTTAGGCCCAATCGATTGGGGCAGTCCTTAAAATAAAAGACAGAAAATAAATGGGCTTTATATTAATAATAAACTTTTGGAACTTAATAAAGGTTAAAAAAAGCTTTTATTAATTAAATTCATTACTAGAACTATATTAATCTTTGATAAATACAATTTCTTTTTTTTAATGAGTGGTGGTTAAAACTCAACCACATGATAGATTAATTTAACGCGTCCTTGAAATGTAGGGCATTCGTATGTGTGAAAACTTGAATTTGTGGATTCTGATTTCACATTTTTTCATTAACTGAAAGACTTAAAGGTCAAAAGTTTGGATTTTGGAGGAAGCCAAAACTGATTTGAATACAAATTCTCTAAAGATAATGTTGGCTGGTGCGTGCAAACTGGGACTTGGGATAATGTTTATTCATAGCCACTACAAACTTTAGTTCTTTAATACTTTACCAACATAATTTTTCAATTAGACCATGTATTATCATCATGTTGATTCACCTATCTCTTTGGTGGAAAATAAAGTAACATAATCAACAAATTTATATATGTTCGGAATATGTAATGGAATTGCAAATATGAAAATAAAGAAACATTCCGTAAGAATCTAAGTTATTTTGTGCATTTATTTTTGGACAGTATATCTGCATTTGAAAAATGACCTTTAATCGTGTTTTTTCTTTTTTTACTTATGGATGTGTTGACCAAGGTGCTTCCTGGTTAAGTATTTGTGAGTGTCCTTTTCTCCGTGTGGGGTTGGTAAGGAAAACAAAGTTAGAATAATGGTCCATTTTCTATGAACTACGAAAGAGTAGTAACCGTGTATTATTTAAAGTGAGGAATGCATAGTACTCCTTTCTCCTTATCTCTATCTCTGGCATTTCCTTCTCCTTTGGAAACCATGGCAGGAGCAGACCCCGGCTGTGACAAACTCATCACAACCAAAAGATCCTTCATTAACCACAAAAGCGGATCACAGAATTTCAGTAAGACCACGATTACGAGCCCCGCGGTTGATTCTTCCTTCGTAAACACTGGATCAGGCTCACAACATTTCAGTGGCTTAACCATTGAATGTGGTCCATCTATTTGGAACACATTCACACGCTTTCTCACTGGGATATCTTCACATTTCAACCACAATGGAACCCAAGACCAGAACTTCCCTAATTTCAGCTTTTCAAAGTATCTCCAAGCCTTACCCCCGGAACAGACGGTACCTCGTCTATTCATTTTTCTCTGCTTTTAACTTTACCTTTAATTCATATACTCACTCTCTGTCATAATCTATGTTTCGATTACCATAACCAACTGAATTTTTCGTGTTATTACCTTCAGCAATTAGATATTCCTGCGGAAGACAAGTGTAAACCTCCCGAGGTGAAGAAAAAGTCTCCAAGCAAACCCAAGTCCGATGACCACAAAAATTCTACTTCCAAACAGCGCTGATGTGAGGAAGAGTACAAAACAGCTTATAACTATCAGTGAGTTTGGGAATTGAATTCGTATTTTATATGTAATGAATTGAGTAATAAATAAATAGTTTGTCATACTTCACTTTTCAGTGAAAATTTTCCCCATTCTCGTTTCTTTGTCTTTTTCTTATATCTTGTGGGCGTGGCTTTGTTGTTAATGTTTCTTTATCCATCAGTTTAAAGAAATATTATCATGAGTGTTCTCGTTTGTTCAGTGTGTAATGTTTTTTTTTTTTAAAGAAAACTATTGATAAATCGTTTACATTATATAATGTTAATGTACTATTTTACACATAATAATGTAAGGATAAACATTTCGTATAGAGTATATTAGCATCAGGATTATATTTCAAACTTATTTATTGTATTTCTAAATTTAGTACGTAATCTTAGAAAAACACCACTAATTTTTTTTGCTTATTAATATTAACAAAATATCATTAACCAATACTATACATTTTAATTATGATTTGGAACGACAAATGTTATGGTTAGGGTTCCAATATCATGATTAAAAAGTAAATGTAAAGACGGAGATAACACAAAAAATCTCATCTCTTAATGAATTATGATATTTGGATGAATGAGAAATAGTTTTAACATCACTCCTGTGAACGTTGTGTGGATGGGGGAGAATGCGTGAGTGTATTTTGTGAGAGTGTGATTTGTGGCATAAAAGCATAACCGGTTCCTTGTTTTTTTTTTTTCATATAATATATATATATATATATATATATATATATATATATAATAAATAATTAAATGTTTTAGAATTATTATATTATTAATCAAAATATTAAAGTAATTTAATTATTTAATTAATTAAATATATGATTAAGAGTATATATATTATTGCGACTTGGTTGTAACGACTCTTGAAAAAAATTACTAGCAGTTAAAAATTGCTAAAAAATTTACTTTTTTTATGATATTTCATCATATCCCACTACTAGAAATTCTAATATTACATGAGATCTTTCTTGTAAATTTGTTAAAAAAAATTTGCAAGAAAAAACTTTATTTTGCCATTTTCTCTAAAAATCTTAATTGATAGGTAATTTTTTCATGGGTAATTATTTCCTACAAAATTATAAAATTTGTAAGTATTTTCTACAAAATTTATTGCGAAAAATGTTTTATACTAAATATTTTACAAACAAAAAATTAGTAGCAATTTCTTATAAAAAAATTTTCATAATAAAATTTATAAGTATTTCCTGAAAAAAATTTTCAAAACAAAAATGAAAGTAAATATGAGTTTTTTAATAGTCTCTTGAACGTCTCATATATTAAAAGGTGTTTGGTCCAACATCTAATATATTTAACTAGTACCATTGAGATATTGCTTTTATAGTCCAACAACTTCGCTAGTCCATTGTTTCACTATTCACAATCTGAAAATTAGTCATGGAAAAGGCCTTGTTTTAGCAGAAAAACACCCATCCATTATTTAGTTTAAGTGATGTTAATTGAGTCACTTTTGTTGAAACTCGGCACTGTTATATTTTATATATTTTTATCGTATAAAATTATTATTTTCTATTTTGTTATTATTACGGATTAGCATTAATCAATAAATTAAGTTATCTGTTAATGTTAATTATATTACACATAATTTATTATTGTATGGGTAATATATATAATTTTGTATTTCAGATGAACGATCCGTGATGGGTTGGATTGTTTAGTAAACAGTCTCTGATGGGCTTGAATAATCAAATACTTATTTGAGAGGTTCTTAGTCTCTATTGAGAGGTTATAAAACTGATATCCCATTAGTCAATTTTAAGAGTAACAACGTAAAACACTCTTACATTTTAGAAGACCTATCAGGAAGAGAACAGTAGCATCTCATACTACGTGCTTCCATGGATCCTTCATTAATTTCTGTTACACAATTTTTAACTCATACTTGAATATGTTTTGAATATATTGTATTATTGTATCTTATATATTTTGTATCCCTATCAAATGGTATCAGAGGTTATAAGATACAAAATACCATTATTCTTTTAGAAGTGTATCTTAATTTCCATATTTGTTCACTGAGGCATGAAATATTATATGGAGATATTAAATTTCTTGTTTCAATTAGAAAATTGATGAAGGGGTTGAATTGATTATTTGTGTTTACGTTTTGTTCTCGATTGCCATGAACATTAATTGCTATATGTCTCCATTTTCTATCTCGTTTTAGCTGTTCTGGTGCTGCTCCATGGTGATATTGCAAATTAATGAATTTTTAGAGGGGATTAAAATTATTGAAGCCACAAATTAAAGAAACCCTAACCCTAATTAAAATACCTTTTGAACCTTTCTTCATTCTACTTGGAAATCAAACGACCTATCACCGGTGGGGAGATGCGACGCGTCTGGTTTGTTTGGTATCCGTCACTAGTGCGGTGGAGTGCGATGTTGATATCGCAGAGGTTCCCAGTCATGGTGGTTTCACAAGGTTTCATCACCCCTTTCGCAAGTTGTTCACAACGATTGTAGTGATGGTTTCGTTGCGGAGGCTCGCGACAGTGTGAACGATGGCTGTTTGCTTGCGTTGGTGGTCCTGTTCACATCACGGTGGCTTGCAGTTTTGTTTTCTCGTGATGGGATGCGATCCCCCTGACAGTTGGGAGTCGCAGTTGTTGTTGGCGACATCGATTAGTTAATGGTCACGCGGCGCAATGATGGGTTTTTTCACGATGCTGGACTTGCGTGGTGGTGACTTGCGTTGCACTATTTTTTCTTGCTCGTTGAATGCTTCTGGTTCTACTGCTCCGATTTGAGTGGTTTTCGACGGCTTGTGTGGTGCGTCTACATTCTGTTAGTCGAAAAGACAAGCGACAACGACGAGTCAAGCACGCTCCATATGTGTCTCAACCTATTGGGCCCAAAGGACACAAAAAGTCTAAGTGGAAAACATGAGCCAGCCCATTCACATCATTTTTTTGTTTTTCTTAAATCAATTTATTTATATATAATATCTTTAAAACAATGATGAAGTGTGGTGAAGTAGGTTCGAAGCCAGAAACTATGCAAGTGTGTATTAAATGTTTATTTACACAATAAGTGTGTATTAAATGTTTGTTTGTTATTTTGATAACAACTTCTTTGCCTATGCCATTGACTTCGGGCAAAACTTTAAATGGGACAAATTTTGAGGACTGGAAATAATCTTTGGATTTGTATCTGGCAATTACCAACATGGATTTTTCCTTGAGAGAAGTAGAACCTTAAGCTCTTACGCTTGAGTCCACTAGTGTCCAGAGAGCTTCTCGTGAAAAATGGGAACACTCGAACAGGGTGTGCCTGATGGTGATGAGATACACCATGGAGAAGTCTATTTGATAGAGCATTCTAGATAATGACAATGTTAAGGATTTTATGAGATTAGTTAGTGAGAAGTTTAAGACTTTTGACTAGAGTTGTCAAAACGGGTCACCCGACCCAACCCGACTCGGCCTGCGACGGGTTGGCCACTTAGTGGGTCAACCCAACCCGGCTCATTTATTGGCGGGTTAAACGGGTTGGCTCACTGGCTCACTTAATTAAAAAAAAAAACACAATTTTTTTCTTCAATCTCAAGAAAACTAAATTATAATTCCGATTAAAATCTAAATAAACTTCATTACAATCCAAATAAAATCCTAAATTATGTTAAACTCGAAAGACAAACCAAAATTAAAAAAATATAAATTACTATGTAACATCAAATTATTATTGTCACTTATCAAACTATAGTATTAAAATCTTGAATGAATAAATCCACAATATTTTCATCTCTTGAAACATTTTCTTTATCCCCATCTACAATACATACACACACACACACACACACACACACACATATATATATATATATATATATATATATATATATATATATATAATATAATATAATATATATATATATATATACATATAATATAATATATATATATATATATATATATAATATATACTTATAATATATATATATATATATTAATTTAATATTTAAAATTTATTGGCGGGTTAGTGAGTCAATCCGGCTCATCACGGGTTCAACCCAAATGAGCCGGGTTCTTAGTGGGTTGGGTTCATTTTTAACCTGTACTAAAATTTGTAATTTTTTTTCAACCCAACCCGTCCCGAACCCGTGATGAGCCAGGTTAGCTCGCGGGTTATAACCCATTTTGACGGCTCTACTTTTGACAAAGCTCAAAAGGGCCAATATCTGTCACTTCTTGAGAAGACCAAATATGATGGTGTCAATGGTGTTCGTGAGCATATGATGAAGCTTGTGCACTATTATAACAAACTCAAATCTCTAAAGGTAGAGCTTGGTGATAGTTAATTGATTTGGGAAGTTATGGAGTCTCTTCCTTCTCAGTTTGATGTGTTGAAGACTTCTTACAACACTCAGAAGGAGGAATGGACAATTGATGAAATGATAGCTATTATTTCTCAAGAGGAAGTATCGATTAAAAAGACCAAGTCTCATAGTGTGCAGTTCACAACTATTACTTCTAGCACTAAACCTGTGAAAAAGGGATTCAAAGGTAAATCTCATCCTGAAAAGGGGAACACAGGGAAAACATTAGTGGTTTTGGAGCCTAAGAAGAAGTACTTCAAGGGGAATTGTGCCTATCGTAAGAAATTTGGGCATAAGCTAGCTGACTGTTATATTCTTAATAAGAAGAATGTTGATAAGGAAGGTATACTCCTATATGCTCTAGCTTGTTTTGAATCTAATGTTGTGGATGTTCCTACCAACTCTTGGTGGTTAGACTCGGGTGTCACTATTCATATTGTGAATTCTTTACAGGGGTTCACAAGTCTGAGAAAACCAAGTGATGTCGAGTCCAAGATTATCATGGGAGATGGAGTTAGAGCACCAGTTGAAGATATAGGAGTAGTTTCTTTAAATTTACCTTCTGGACATGTTTTGTTATTGAAAGACGTTGTTTATGTACCTTCTATGAGAAGGAATTTGATTTCAGTTTCAATTTTGGATAAATGTGGCTATGCTTTTGAATTTGGCAATGGTAAACTTGATGTTTATTTCAATTCAATTATTGTTGGCTCAGGAGTTTTATATGATGGACTTTACATGTTGAATATGAATGACATGTTTGTTAATTCTGTTATTGGACATAAGCGTAGTAGAGTTGATGGAAATTCCTCTAAGTTATGGCATAGACGTATGAGACATATTTCTAGACCTCGGATTGAGAGGTTGATTAAAGAGGGTATTCTGCATGATTTGGATTTTTCTGATTTTTATACTTGTATTGATTGCATTAAGGGCAAGCTTACCGCAAAAGTAAGAAATACAGGAGCAAACAGGAGTGACAATGTGTTAGAGCTTATTCATACTGATATATGTGGACCTATCACATCCACTTCCATGGGGGGATATAGGTATTTTATCACGTTTATAGACGATTATTCTCGATTTGGATGGATAGATCTCCTATAGGAAAAATCAAGGTCCTTGGATGCTTTTAAGTCTTTCAAAGCTGCTATTGAGTTGAAAACAGGAAAGAAAATAAAAAGTGTAAGGTTTGACATAGGTGGAGAGTATTATGGCAAATATGATGAGACTAGAAGAAATCCTGGACCTTTCTCTAGATTTCTTAATGAATGTGGTATTAAAGCTCAGTATACTATGCATGGTACTCCTCAGCAAAATGGAGTTGCATAAAGGAGGAATCACACTCTTTTAGAGATGGTGAGATGTATGTTGAGTCATTCCTCTTTACCGAATTTCATCATATCTTGACAGTTAAAAACCACCACAAAATATATCATTTTTTGACAGTTAAAAATCGCCACAAATTATTGATATACTTTGACTGTTAAAAACTGCTAGAAATCATTGATGACCACCTAGATGCATATATAACCTGAAATCAGTAGACATATCTCTACCTAAAATCATTTCATTTTTTTTTAATTAATGAAATTCAAAATTAAAAAATTAAAAAATTAAAAATTAAAACAGTTTGCAAGATTGGAGGGAACAGTTTTCTTTTTATCTCAACTTCTCTACTTCAACTCCTTCTCATGCCTTCATATTTTCAAATTATGATCATCGTGGTCACAAAGCATACACTTCACTATTTTAATTTCCTCTTTTAGACTAGGATGCATTTACTTTATGCACCTCACATTTCTTTTTATGCACCCATTTCCTATGTGAATAGTTTTTCTCATTGCACTTATATATTAACTTATGCACTCTCATTTTCTATTTTCAATTTTACCTTTTTTTTTCTAATTAAATCTCACATTTCAATTACATCAATTTCTAAAATAATAAAAATGTTTTAAATACAAATAAAAATAAAAATAGTATTCAAAAATGATAAAAAATAAGAATAAAATTAAAATTAAAATTGAACAAATGTGTTCTTTATTTCCTATTTTAGTGTCTAATCGACTACTCGCGTCGCATAACACATTTCTTTTTCTAAAAGTACAAAAATTATAAAAATGGTTTTAGTGTGTAATTGACCGCTCGCGTCGCACGACACATCTTTTTATAAAATTACAAAAATTATAAAAAAGGTTTTGGTGTCTAATCCACCGCTCGCGTCGCACAACACATCTTTTTATCAAAATACAAAAATTATAAAAATGGTTTTGGTGTCTAATCCACCGCTCGCGTCGCACGACACTCTTTTAAAAAAAATACAAAATATAAAATGTTTTTGGTGTCAACCCAGCCACACGGGTCACATGACACTTATTTTCAAAAATGTCGAAAGAAAACTTTCAAAAATTAAATATTTTAATCAAATTTTTATAAAGAATTATGTATCCCTTATTTCTCATTTGTAATGAGAATACGTAGGACGAAGGTTAATCTTTGTCGGGTCCTTTTTTACTCAAATTTTTTTTTCTTCAGTATTTTCTTATTTTTGGAAAAAATAAATATTTTAAAATAAACACATCATCTTTGCGAATTTAATTAAAGGTACCGCCTTTGGATGAGCGCTGTAGAGTGCTAATACCTTCCCTACGCGTAATCGACTCTTGGACCCTAAATTTGGTTTTCACAGACTTTATTTTATCTTTATAGTTTTCCATAATAAACTACGGTGACGACTTCAAATCTCTATTTTCAAACTAATTTATTTTTATTTCGCCATCCTGTCGCGGTTTAGGCTGGGACATATACTATGATGATTATAATGGTTGGTGTGACATTGTGTTTATGACGGTTAAGAAAACAATGTTAGAATATAAATTTGGACTTCAAAGATTCCAACCACGACTTTTAAAAGCATGATGGCATTCAAGGAAACAAACAAAAGATTATGTGGTTAACCTTTAAAATTCATTTTGCTCAAGTACATGTTAAAAAATCAGACAATTACTTTTCAACATCTTCAAAGATCGTGAACCACAAATATTATAAAGGGAATTACATGTGAAAGTACCTCCATGACAACACATGTTCAAAACTAGTATGTGATGTGTTTGGACAAGGTTTTATTTATACCATTTGGAAGGGAAACCATGGCCTTTTCCCAAAACAATCTCTAGAACCGCAGAATCTGACATCCCACAAATTGTTAAAGTATGTATTTATGGTTTCTTTTATTTCACTATGAATAGTTTTACATGATAATTATGAAGTGACAACTATATTTCGGTGAAAGGTAAATAGAATAAGTGACAACAATAGCTTACATAGCGACCCTTCAAGTTGCGTCTGAGTAATGATATGTTGTTACAAGGTTGAGTATAAACATTATATGGATCAATATTTACCTGCTCCATTGTTGCAAATCTTATAGCCTGCAACGACATATACATGTGGACTAAGCTCACCAAATGGAGTTCCCTTATACTACTCAATGAATATTGTAACACCTTAGGCATATATTACTTGATAATGGAAATATAATATAATTTCTTGAAATTAAAAATAATAAATCAAGTTCCTAAACGTGGAAAATTTAAAATTTATATCGTTGTTGTTCAATTACATTGCTACATCTTTATTACAAGTTCACAGTAGAGAAAAACATCATAAAAATTTTCTGGGAATTCCAGAATTCCCTTGCACCTGATTACAATTCTAAACCTTCCAGTACACGATTCAATCTACCAATTGCACATACTACAAAGACAAGAAAAGCTAAAGATAAATTTATAATGAGCTAAGGTGGGACCAAAACCTAGTATCACTCTAACTTTTCTTCCAGATAATACACAATGCTCCTAGGGATGACAATAAGTCGAGTCGGGTATGGATAGTGTCTACCTGCAACCCAACCCGCAAAAAAAAAAAAAAAATCTTCCGCTATCCGTTCGTTTACTCGTTGGATACCCGCTTAAAAAATATTCGCGGATTTTTTTAAAACTTGCGGGTACCCGTGAATACCCGCATACCTGCGAATATTTAAATATATATATATATATATATATATATATATATATATATATATATATATATATATATTATATATTTTTTATATAAAATTATAAAAATAAATTTAACTTAATAAAAATATAATTTTAATTTTAATTATAATTAAATTTAACTTAATAAAATATAAATTAAATTTTAATTTTAATTTTTTGCGGGTAAAGAATACCCGCGGCTTGTATGATATCCACACCCGACCTGTTTATAAGCAGATATTAAAATACCTGTTACCTACGAATTATAAGTACCCGCATGTACTAACTAACCATCGCAGATTTTATCCGTGGATATCCGAGTACATGGCTACTTTTGTGATTCCTAAATGGTCCTCTCTTGGCATTTTCCTCGCTTTGTCTACCTGTTTTAAAGAAAACTGAAGGCTAAAACCTTTGTTTTATCACAATAGTTCAGTCATATTTTTTTTATCACAATTGATCATTAAACCTAAACTCCATAAATCTTGAAAAATAAAAAATGGGGATTTTTTTTTTATCAACAATAATAAATATATATATATCAAAAGAATAGTTAAAAAGAATTTGCACTCATGCATGTGTAATGTATTCTTATAACTAGATATTCCCTATGCTTACATTTTTTTTGTCCCCAATATTCACCATCCACAAATATTACATAATTTTAACGTTAAAACTATGGTTTAAACTCTTCTATACTTTCTATAGATTGAAGGATTTGACATCATACCCGTTTTTATTGCTCCAAATGACAGTGAATTTGCTATTGACAAAATCATTAGCTTTCTCTACCAACGTTGTTACATATTTGGTGTCTACATATAAATCCATTTGAAAAAAAAACCCAGGCGCCATGCACTATGGAGGAGTGAGATTGTAAAGATCAATAGTGCTAATTCTACAGGTAGAGAACCATATATAGATGTGGTGTAAGAGAGCAACTAGCTTATTTTTTACAAAAGTATTCACTCCACCCCTTTTCACTACATTCATTTCCAAGCTGGGCATGATTGATATTACTATGCTCCAATGTAGGAGATGTTAAATTATCAAAACAATTAAATAAAAAGAAATACAAATTCATATGGCGAAATTGGTTTTCACTTGAATAATATATATAAATAATGACATTTGGGGTGTCATAAAATGAATAAAACTTATATCAAAATCCTAAATTTAAAGTGCGAACAACCGAATGATCCGTCTTATTGCAAATATTTTTTCACAACACAACGAATCATAGACTAGTAATGGTACAATGAAACATCACCTGCACCGTCCATTTTGTCATAAAAAAAGAAGCTTAGTCATTGTAATTATGATTTTAAGATATAAAAAAATTCTCCCTTCTTTTCTTCTTTAAAGAATGTTTTACAAATTTGAGAAATTACAATAACTTATACAAGTCAAAGTCAGAGTTCACTCAAAGGATGATTTATACAATTATATGAAGTATGGTAACAACAAAAGAAGATGCAAATTTAAAGTTGCACGTTGAGTGGTAAAAAAACATTATCCACTTAAATTCAAACAAGTTTGGAAAAATGTTTGACACAAAGATAAATAACCACGCAGAAGCTACACCAATCCTTTCAAGAATATTTATAAATAGAAGACAAGACATGAATAATATATAATAACTAGATTTTTTTTTTTTTAGCTTATCTTTAGAGTGAGATGTAAGGTATAGCAGTAATAGTATATTAAACATATTAATAAAATATCCTAGCTAGTCTCAAAATGAGACTGCTAACTATAAATTTGTGGGTATATAGTCTTATAACGAGACTGTTAAACCTGCATTATTTGCTTAGTGAAATAGCATACTTATATGGATATAAAAATTACAACGCGCATAATATAGTGTGAAACTTAAGTATATTAATACGACTTTTACATATTAAATTATGACATATTTTTATTTTGGAAAAATGATTGAAATGATTACCTATGCTCTTTTCCTCTTCCTCCCCAAAAATAGAAGGATAATGGGATAAACCCTTTTTCCCTTAAATTCAAATGTCATAATTAGTTGTCTCTCTAAGAAAAAAGAGACGAAAAGATTAAAATAGTTTATTCTTTGTTCTAACTGTCTCCACCTTGAGGGACATAAGAATTGAAGAAGATGATCCGACCCACCTCAGAAGAAAAATAAAATGGTAAAGAAGATAAGCTTATAGTGTAAACGTTGTTGAACAGTAAAAAAGAAGCCTAGCATTTAACTAAATAATGATGTACATTGGCACCCAAACCTAGTATTACTCCATTTTTTTTTTCAAGACCATGTCTCCTTTTTCCTTCCTTTGTCTACTTGTTAGAAAAATAGGATAAAATTGAAGGCTACACCTTTTTTTATCACAATAGTTCTTTCATATTTTTCATCACAATTATTCTCTTGCAAATAATTTTTGTACCGCAACAATTGTAATATTTGTAGTGTATTTTCTTCATCTTAAAATTAAATTAATATGTTTAG
>Ga0214542_1007981_pt1 | contig 17964 bp, 15 predicted proteins | sample CNSS1metaG_FD_160096 | JGI IMG/M metagenome (GOLD analysis project Ga0214542, IMG submission 160096) | Root nodule microbial communities from cowpea collected in UCLA plant growth center, Los Angeles, California, USA - CNSS1 | ecosystem: Host-associated > Plants > Roots > Nodule | place: USA...
TTTCCAGTTGACTAACTTTGTTTTCCAGCCAATTGTTTAAGCCTTTCAACCGATTATTTAATGCAGAAATCTTGTTTGCTTCATTATGCAACTCTTCAAAATCATGCAACAATTGATTATAGTCATTTAAGTCTAGAGAATTTAATTGGCTTAAGGAAGATGACTCATAACCAGCCATGAGACACAAGTTGGCTTCTTCATTCTCATCTTGTGAGGAGCTACTTGTGAATCATCATTGTCCTTCCATGCAATGTATGCATGTTTCTCCTTTGGCTTCTTCTCCTTTTTCCTATCAACACTCTTCTCTTTTTCTTTGTTAGCATTTGGACATTCAACTTTGATATGTCCTTGTTTCCACAGTTATAACATGTAAAATTAGAAGAGTTTGATTCATTGTGTTTGGAAGTATACCTCTTGGAATTACCTTTGATACCTTTCCTTTTGAGATACTTACCAAACCTCTTGACAAGGAGATTCAGGTTCTCACTTTCACTTGATTCACCACCTCATCCTCGAGTTCCTCATTCTTCCTTATGCTAGTCTTCAAGGCTATGTTCTTAACCTTTTTCTCACTTGACTCAAGCTCATTAAGCCTTTGCATCTCAATCTCATGCTCCCTAAGCTTACCAAACAACGTAGCTGTAGTCAAAGTGGATAGATCTCTTGTTTCTGAGATGGCCGTGACCTTTGGTTGCCAAGATCTATCAAGACACTTTAGCACCTTGATGTTTAACTCTTCCTTGTCAAATTCCTTACCCAAACCTATGAGATGGTTGACTATATGAGTGAATCTCTTTTGCACATCCGCTATGGATTCTCCTTATTTCATCTTGAATAGCTCATACTCTTGAATCAAGGCATGCTTTCATGCTCTCTTAACATCATTGGTTCCTTCATGAGTCACTTCAAGAACCTCCCACATTTCCTTGGCACTCTTACATTGTGAAACACGAAAAAAATCATCCATGTTGAGAGATGAAGTGAGGATATTCTTTGCATGGCAATCATATTGGCCTCTCTTCCTTTCTTCCTCATTCCATTGAGTCTATGGCTTATTAACATGCACATCATCAACAATATGCTTAGGAGTATATGGTCCATTTATGATTGCATCCCATATCCCTTGATCTATTGAATCAATAAAGATTTTCATCCTAATTTTCTAAAATTGGTAATTAATGCCACTAAACATAGGGGGTCTATGAATTGAGGCACCTTCACCAAAGGGTAACTTGTTTTCAGCCATTTCAAGTAGTTCAAAACAGATTTAGGACCTTACTTGATCAAATTTCAAGTACCTTGCTCTAATACCAATTATTAGTTTTGAAATGGTTGAAAAGCCAAGAAGGGGGGGTTGAATTGGCTAGTTAAAAATTTAGGCTATCTTTGCAAGCTAAAAACCACCTTTAATTGAATCAAATATATCACCAAGTTAGGATGCAAACAGTACTGAACTATACACTTTCAATCGATCAAAAATAGAGTTAACAGATTGATTTTACTAAACAAATTTTGTTTTGGTATAATCAATCAATTGAAATTGAAAAATAGTCGACTGAAATATTGAGAAAAATGCAAAAACACAAATTTGAATTTTAAACCAGAAACAATGCTCAAGAATGATCAAGACCAGTTCCAAATGATTATACAAACATGCTCAATGTTGCATATGCCATGGAAAAATGCAAGAACATGAAAAATATGATTAAAGCACAAGTTCTTGAAACTTTAAAATGAAAATGCAAGAGAAAAAGGTTAGATAAGAGAGGACACCACGAGATTTTTATACTGGTTCACTCAAACCTGAGCTACATCCAATTTGTCAAGGCAACCTTAGCTTGACTTTACACTATTTCAAAAGTTTTATAAAGTATCCACCCTTACACTTCCAAAGTATGCAAAAACACCACAAAAGACTCTTGAATCACACAAGAATCACACCAACACAGCAAGAACCTTCTTGCAGACCTAGAAAACCACCAGGCACACACACAAATCTTGAAAAAGATCAAACCTTAGTGGTAGCACAACCTAGCCTACCACAAACCACTTTCTCCAAGCTTCAAACCAAGCCAAAAGCTCCAAGAATTGATCCAAGATCAATCTTCAATAGCTGTAACACGTATGATCACGAAGGAGAGAGTTTCCACAAGTTTCCAGAACAAAATCGTGCTCTAAAATGATCAACAAACCTCTCTTTCGAAAATCCCAGCTTTTATAGTCAAACTGTTACGAAATTCAACAGGTTGATTTTCAAATCAATCGGTTGATTTCACTTGACTTAAGTGAAATCAGTCGATTAAGAACTAAATCAACTGATTGAATTTGTTGCAGTTTAAGACTACTACAGCCGACCTTTTAACCTATTGAAAAACCATTCAACAGACTAAAAGAGACATTTTAACCTGTTGAAAAACCATTCAACAGATTAAAAGACACACCTAAGACCAAAAACATCTAATTAATGTTATAAGGTCTACAACATGAATTACAAACTTAAAATACACTTTCTAAATGATATAACTACATGGAGAGCACACGTTCTAGCCTTGATCAACATGGTTATCATCAAATCTCCTTTCCTTCATCAATGTAGGCTTCATTCCAATGGTAATGGCTTCAAGATAGTTCAAAAGAGCTTCATTCAATCTTCATCAAATCTTTAAGAAGAAAACCACCTTGTCTTCTCATGTCAACAACTTGCAGTTTGATTTTTTAGCTGATTTTTTTGTGTGGTACTGTTTGAGCACTGAAAGGATAATCCTACCAATTTTCAAGTCATTTGGAGTTTGTTTGAGTATACTTGTAGTTATACCCTATGTTATGCCAATACCAGTAGAATTAATGTATTTTGGTGCATGACTCAACATGTTGATTTTCAAATCAATCGGTTGATTTCACTTGTCTTAAGTGAAATTAGTCGATTAAAAACTAAATCAACTGATTGAATTTGTTGTAGATTAAGACTACTGCAACCAACTTTTTAACCTGTTGAAAAACCATTCAACAGACTAAAAGAGACATTTTAACCTGTTGAAAAACCATTCAACAGATTAAATGACACACCTAAGACCAAAAATATCTAATTAATGCTATAAGGTCTACAACATGAATTACAAACTTAAAATACACTTTCTAAATGATATAACTACATGGAGAGCACACGTTCTAGCCTTGATCAACATGGTTATCATCAAATATCCTTTCCTTCATCAATGTAGGCTTCATTCCAATGGTAATGGCTTCAAAATAGTTCAAAAGAGCTTCATTCAATCTTCATCAAATCTTTAAGAAGCAAACCACCTTGTCTTCTCATGCCAACAACTTGCACTTTGATTTTTGAGTTGATTTTTTTATGGTACTGTTTGAGCACTCAAAGGACAATCCTACCAATTGTGTTAAAAATTGGATTAATACACTTGTTGCCAAAGTTTCATGGTCTTGTAGGTGAGGACCCATGCAAACACTTAAAGCAGTTTCATGTCGTGTGTTCCACCATGAAGCCTACAGATATCCAGGAAGACCATGTCTACTTGAAGGCCTTTCCTCATTCCTTGGAGGGCAATGCAAAAGACTGGTTGTACTACCTTGCACCTAGGTTCATCACGAGCAGGGATGACCTGAAAAGATTATTCCTTGCCAAATTCTTCCCAACTTCAAGGATTACAACCATAAGGAAGGAAATTTCTGGCATCAAGCAACAATCTGGGGAGACCCTCTATGAGTACTAGGAGAGGTTCAAGAATCTTTGTTCAAGCTGCCCCCACCCCACCATCAAATCTCTGAACATCTCTTTCTATAGTATTTTTATGAAGGCCTGCACCACATGGATAAAAATATGGTTGATGCCGCAAGCGGTGGTGCTCTTGGTAACATGACATCAGCAGTAGCCAGGCAACTAATCGAGAACATGGCTTCCAATTCTCAATAATTTGGCACAAGGAGTGATGTCATAATTGTTAGAGGAGTTCATGATGTAGGGGCAGTCGAATACACCAAGAAGTTGGAGAGTAAGATTGATGCTCTTACCACACTGGTTAATCAACTTGCTTCCAATCAGAGAGCTCTAGCTGCAAGAGTTTGTGGCCTTTGTACATTTGTTGATCATTTTACAAACTCTTGCCCAGCATTGCAACAACAGGCTACTACTTCTTCTACACCAGTGGATACTCCTCGGGCGTATGCAACTAATATTTTCAACAACAATAGGCCCCAACACCAGCAACAAAACCATGATTTGTCAACAAATAGATACAATCCATGATGGAGAAATCACCCTAATCTGAGATGGGGAAACTAGGGCAACCAACAGTAGCAAAACCAACAATTTCAAAATGCGTAGCCACCTCCTCGACAAAGAGTTGTACCTACACAAGCTGTTCATGTTCCACCTGTACCCACACCAGCTCCTGCTGCACCTGCACCTTCCACTTCTACTTCATTGGAAGAGTTGGTCCAAATGATGACACTTTAGAATATGCAATTCCAGCAGGAGACTAGAGCCTCAATCCAGACTTTGACAAATCAAATGGGGCAGATGGCTACGCAACTTAATCAAGCACAGGCTCAAAATTTTGATAAGTTGCCATAACAAGTGGAGAATCTGAGAAATGTGAGTGCCATCACATTAAGATCTAGGAAGAACATTAAAGTTCTCACTCCTGAGCCTACACCTCACAAGGAAGTTGACCCTGCTGCTACAAATCAAAGAAAGCATGATGATGCTCATGTAGCCCGTCCTTCCACATCTGTTGTACCTTCCCCCAATATGCCTTCTACTTCTGTTGCACCTTCCATACCTCTTCCTTCCCTCCAAGAGCTATTCCAAACAAGAAGATGGAAGAGGTTGACAAGGAGATCCTAAAAACATTCAGGAAGGTGGAGGTGAACATACCTCTTTTGGACGCCATCAAACAGATTCCCAGATATGCCAAGTTCTTGAAGGAGTTGTGTACGCACAAGAGGAGGCTGAAGGGCAATGAGAGGATCAGCATGGGGAGAAACATATCTGCACTAATAGGTAAATTTGTTCCTCAAATCCCTGAAAAGTGTAAAGACCTAGGTACATTCTGTGTTCCCTGCATTATTGGTAATAATAAGTTTGAGAATGCTATGCTTGATCTGGGTGCTTCGATTAATGTCATGCCTCTGTCTATTTTCAATTCTCTATCTCTTGGACCATTGCAACCGACGGGTGTGGTAATTCAATTTGCAAATAGAAGTGTTGCCCACCCTGTCGGTTTCATTGAGGATGTCTTGGTTCGGGTTGGTGAACTGATTTTTCCTGCTGATTTTTACATCCTTGATATGGAAGAGGGATTTTCCCGTGGTTTTGCCCCACTCATTTTAGGGAGACCATTTTTAAAGACAGCCTGAACCAACATTGATGTCCATGCTGGCACTTTATCCATGGAGTTTGATGACATTGTCGTGCGTTTTAATATTTTGGATGCCATGAAACATCCTTCTGAGGATCATTCTATTTTTCACATTGATATCATTGATCATGCTGTTGATGGACACATTTCTTATTTCCACTCTTTACATGCATTAAAATATTCATTTGTGTTTGAGCTATCTGAGTTTGCATGCATTGATGTTCTTGATTATGATTCTGATGATGTTGAATATGATGTGGATAATGTTGAATTTGTTGAGTTTGACTCTTTGGGTGTCGTACCTATTGAATTTGATGTTATACAATCAGATTGCACTAACCATGTTGCAGGAAGTACATACGCATCTGATTATTATGTTGAGGTACAGGATTTGGAACCCATTTCTCCCTCCCCTCTGGTTCCTAATATTCAGCCAGCATCCAGCACTCTAGAGTTGAAACCCCTGCTAGACAACCTCAAGTATGTCTACTTAGAGGAGGAGGACAAACTGCCTATCATCATTTCCACCTCCCTCATTGCTGAACAAGAGCATAGGTTATTGCATGTTCTTAAAAAGCACAAGAAGGCAATTGGATGGACATTGGCTGACATTCCTGGTATTAGCCCATCAACATGCATGCATAGGATATTGTTGGAAGATGGAGCAAAGCCAGTGAGACAACCACAAAGACGACTCAACCTTGTCATCTCAGATGTTGTCAAGAAGGAGGTGACCAAGCTTCTACAAGTTGGGGTCATCTACTGTGGTCAAGAATGAGAAAGAGGAGCTGATACCAACAAGAGTGCAAAATAGTTGGAGAGTTTGCATTGACTATAGAAGGCTAAATCAAGAAACCAGGAGAGACCACTTCCCCCTACCTTTTATTGATCAGATGCTTGAGCGTTTGGCAGGTAAGTCCCACTATTGCTTTCTTGATGGGTTTTCTGGTTACTTTCAAATTCATATTGCACTTGAGGACCAAGAGAAAACCACATTCACCTGCCCCTTTGGCACTTTTGCCTATAGGAGGATGTCGTTTGGCCTATGCAATGCCCCTGGCACATTTCAGCGGTGCATGCTTAGCATTTTCAGTGATTTTCTTGAAAAATACATAGAGGTGTTTATGGACAATTTTACTGTGTATGGGTCCTCTTTTGATGCATGTTTAGATAGTTTGGACAAAGTTGTGAATAGAATAGGTGCATCCAATCTAACGTTGTTCTCAATTTTGAAAAATGTCATTTCATGGTAGAATAAGGCATAGTATTGGGGCACATAATTTCGAGTAAGGGCATTGAAGTTGACCCTGCCAAGATTTCAATTATTTCATAATTTCCTTACCCCTCTTCTGTGTGAGATGTTCGTTCTTTTCTTGGCCATGCAGGGTTTTACAAGTGTTTCATTCAGGACTTCAGTAAGCAGGCCCTTCCACTGTTCAACTTGCTGCAAAAGGATGTTGATTTCATCTTTGATGGAGGATGTAAAAAGGCTTTTGATTGCCTCAAGAAGGCCCTGACCACCACTTCAGGCGCCCGATTGGACAACCTCGTTTGAGCTGATGTGCGATGCATCCAATTATACATTGGGGGTTGTTCTAGCTCAAAGGATTGACAAGCAGCCGATGGTAATCTACTACGCCTCTAGGACATTGGATGTTGCCCAAGCAAACTACACCACAACAGAGAAGGAGCTTCTTGCGGTTGTTTTTGCACTTGAAAAGTTTAGATCTTATATGCTTGGTTCTCCTATTGTTTTGTTTTCTGACCATGCAGCTCTTAAGTACCTATTGAAGAAGGCAGAATCCAAGCCTCGGCTTATAAGATGGATGCTCTGGCTCCAAGAATTTGATTTGGAGATCCATGATAGGAGCAGAGCACAAAACTTGGTTGCAAACCACTTGAGCAGGATTGAGAGGTCTGTTGATGATGCTTCACCGATTAGGGATGACTTTCCCGATGAAAGTTTGTTGACACTCTCTACTTCTCCCTCATCTTGGTTTGCTAACATCGTGAATTATCTTGCTCCTTCTGTTTTTCCTCCCCTGGCATCCAAAGCTCAATGTGATAAACTCAAGAGCGATGCTAGGTATTACATTTGGGATGAGCCCTATTTGTGGAAAATATACAATGATCAAGTTACCAGGAGATGCATTCCGGACCATGAGATTGACTCGATCCTCAAAGTTTGTCATTCATCTACACCTGGTGGTCATCTTGGCACACAAAGGACAGCTCCCAAGGTGCTAGATTGCAGATTTTATTGGCCCACCATCTTCAAGGATGCGTGGAGAATTTGTAGCACGTGTGAGGAATGCCAACGAGCAGGAGGAGCCATTTCTTGGAGACAATAGATGCCTCAACAACCCATGTTATTTTGTGAGGTGTTCGATGTCTAGGGTATAGATTTCATGGGCCCTTTCCTTGTCTCTTTTGGTTTCACTTACATCTTGTTGGCTATTGATTATGTTTCAAAATGGGTGGAAGCTAAAGCCACCAAGACTAACAATGCTCGAGTTGTTATAGACTTTGTCAGGTCTCATATATTCTACAGGTTTGGAATTCCTAGAGCTATCGTTAGTGACCAGGGCACCCATTTCTACAATAGGTCCATGGGGGCTTTGCTTCAAAAGTATGGGGTTGTGCACAAGATTTCTACACCAGACTAACGGGCAAGCCGAGATCTCAAATAGGGAGATTAAGCGAATCTTGGAGAAGATTGTGCAGCCCAATAGGAAGGATTGAAGCAACAGACTTGAGGACGCTCTTTGGGCTCATAGGACTGCTTACAAGGAACCTATAGGGGTGTCTCCTTATCGGGTTGTTTTTGGTAAGCCATGCCACCTTCTAGTGGAGATTGAGCACTGACCCTACTAGGCTGTCAAGTCATGCAACTTCCTACTTGATCAAGCTGGGGAGGAAAGGAAGCTATAGTTGAACGAGTTAGATGAGAGCCGTCTAGAAGCATATCAGAACTCTATATTCTACAAAGAGAAGATCAAAAGATTCCATGATAGCTCCATAGTTAGAAAGGAGTTTGTTGTTGGTCAGCAAGTGTTATTGTATAACTCCAGACTTGGACTCATGGGGGGTAAGTTGCGGTCAAAGTGGATTGGTCCTTTTGTGGTGACTAATGTTTATCCTTATGGTGGAGTTGAGATCAAAAGACAATCCACCGATAAGAGCTTCAAAGTGAATAGGCATCGTCTGAAGCCATTCCTCAACAATCTTGCCTTGGTAGATACTGTTGTAGAGGAGATTTCCTTGCTTGACCCCACTTCTATTTCACCATGATTCAGGAAGTTTTCTTTCTCCTTCTTTACTTTTATTGCACTTGTCCAAGTTTGTCTGCTGTTATTTTCTTTTGTTTGTTTCCTTTTTATTAATTTGTGTTAAGTTGTAATTATGTTTTTGTTTTATGTTTGGAACACTCACTTCACTTTTGGAGAATGAGTTGTTGGTTATTCTATGGACTGATATCTTTGCTTTCTGCTTGCATGTCAAGTTGCTTTTGAATTGTTTTACCCTGTGTGAGGATTTGAGCCACTCTCTATTCTTTGATGTGTGATATATGCCTCTTGAATGCTTTCACAGTGGACTTGGCTTGACTCTTTCTTATGCTTTTGTGATTCACATGCATGTTTGGATATGATTTAGGCAATTTTGTTCTGTAAGCCTATAGCCAGATGAGCCTACCTTGAACTGTTTCCTTTGATAACCCCTTTTTAAGCCTGCGTACCCTTTTTCATTGATCTACAACTCATTATAAGCCCTTAGCATGAAAACCCATTATTATTCCTACCTTAGGAAATTTTGGAGCTTTGGAATTATTTTGGGATTGGGTGCTCAATTAAGTGTGGTTGCGCACAAGTGTGGTTGTGCGCGCACTTGTTATTGGTTCTTAAAATTGCTCATTTGTATACCCAGGTGGGATTTCAAAATTGTTGTTTCTCTGCATGTTCTTTGTATAGAAAAAAAAAGATAAGAGAGAAAACAAAAAGAAAAGAAAAGAAAACAAAGAAAAGAAATAAAAGGAGTTTGAATTTGAGCATTGTGTGAGAACTGAATTTGGAAGTGTTGGTGTTTGGGATTACTTTCATGCTTGATTGAGACTTATTCCCCATTGCTCCTCTATTTCCTTTGTTGCTTAGCTACTTATCCATATGTTCCACACCTTGTCCCCAGCCCCATTACAACCTTGAAAAGTCCTTCTAATCTTGACCTGCATGTGTTTTGGTTTGGTTGTTGGTTCTAGAGGCTTGCCAAGTCTGTTTGATGTTTGTTTTTCAGGGGTGCTTTGAGAGTAAATATTACCCTAGAGATTTGAGTGATACAATGCATATTTTGTGAGGTTATGTTGCTTTCAATTCTCTCTTTGAGCTGACCTGAGTACTTGACATGTTTTAAATTGCTTGGATGATGTTCATGGAGACCTTGCAACTTTGAATCCTTCTGTGTTGGATGTGTTTCCATTTGTGTGTCAAGTTTGTTTGTCTTGTGTCTCTTTTTGTTTCTCTTGTTATGTCTGTGATGTCCTTGCTTTGCTTTACTCTTTAATTTTGCCCAAGAGTGCAAAAGGGTAACTGTGGTCGATTTTGATGAGTCATAATTTTCCTCCATTCCACTAGCCTTAGTCTACCCATTTGATAGTTGTTCAGTGCTTAATTTTTTATCTTTAGTGTTTTTCATCTGCTAGGCTTTATTTGGCCACTGTTCTGAATTAGGGTTAATTTCACATTATTTGGCCTAATTTTCGTTTGTAATTATTTTTAGGTATTTAGGTGAAGCAATTTTGGAGCTTGGACATTAATATTTAGTTGAAGAAACTTACCATCATTGCCACATCATTTCCACATCATTTCCACGTCATTTCCATGTCATTTGAGTGAGATGGCCAACATTTGAGGTCCAATAGTGGCATTTTTGTAATTCTGAGTGGCAGAATGACATTTTTGTAAATAGTGCTAGCAGAGTTGATTTGACCACGAAAATTAGGTCTTGACCATGCACCAGCCGCACACACCTTCTTCTTCACTCTTCTCCAACCTCCATTTTCGTTCTCGAAGCTTTGGTGGGTGTCCATGGAGGTGCTCCTTGCGGTTTTTCACGTTTTTGCCTAGTTTTTACTGTTTTTATGCACATTTGACAACTCCCAATGAGGGTTTTATGTTTTGAATTCGTTTTCTAGCTTGGGTAGCTCATTTTGTGGATTTTATTGACTTGGAACAACACCCTTTGATGGGGTTTTCAGATTTATCTATCACAGCAGCGTTTTTCATTCCATTAAAGCTTTAAAATCTCTCTTTTGCTCTTGATTTGTGTTAACATTTCGTAGGTTAGGGTTTTTGATGTTCTGTTTTGTTGCATTCATATTTGAAGTGTTTAATTACCCCATTTCCATGTCTAGCTAAATTCGTGTATTGACTCCTTGATGAAAAATGCAATGAAGCTTTGAGGTTGTGATTGTTTTGTGAAATCTGCCATGTCTCTTTATTTTGAATTTGGGGAATGTATGTGGTGAATCTGTTTGTGCTTAATTTATAGAGTAAATGCATGTGTTTGGGTTAAGTTATGTTTATACTTAATGTATGTAGCTTGGCTGTCACGAATTTAAGGATGTGTGCATTGCTTAATTGCATAATGAAGCTGGATTGTAATTTTCGCTTAGAGGATTATTATCTAGTGCATTGAGAGAAGACAAAGGTGTTAATTTGGTGGCCTATGATAAGTGAAATTGTGTTTGAATCAAGGATGTCAATACGTTTTTAATCATTGTCGAATTGGATTTAATCTGTTAATTAGCATATTGAATCTGCCAAACCCCCCGACTGTTGTGTTCATCTGGAAATTAAAGCTTTGGACGAAAATATTGGTCGTTGGGAGACGACTTGGTTCAACTGTCACATACTGCATTTTAAGTGTTTTAATTTGGTGGGGTACGACCTCTACCAACCAGCTACGTACCTCCTCGCACGAAGCATCTCTCAAATGTGAGCACGGAACATACGAACCTACCTCGCTCGTATCCCCACATGAGAGTAACTGAGTATGAAACTCCCCGCTCGTACCATCTCATGTTAACCACCATCCATGAACCTACCCGCTCATGGCACAACATCTTCTGATCCACATCTGCATCAATGCGTACAAACAACGCACACAAACTGCATTATATTTGCTTAGGCTAGAAGCCTTAGCTTGAGCGACCAGGCCTATCCCGCATAAGCTAAGCTTTATCGCCTGAGCGAGCGTGCTATAGTGGCTGACTGCGGAGTCTCGCTTAAGCGAGCCTGTCCTCGCTTGGGCAAGATCGTCCTTCGCCTAAAACCAAAACCCTCGCCTAACCAGCGAGTTAAGCAAAACCACAAGACCTTTCACGATCTCTCGCTTAAGCGAGAACCTCTCGCCTGAGCGAGGTGCTCTGTCGCCCAAAAAATAGGGTTCTCCGCCTGAGCGAGGTGCTTAAACAAAACCTCTCAGTACTCACGAGTTCTCGCTTAGGTGAGATACGCTCGCTTGAATGAGATGCTCGAGTACAACCAGACTCGAGTTTCTGCTATTTTCGCATGGACGAGCCTTGCTCGGTTGAGCAAGAATAGCCGGCATTCTCCTTGTGTACGCGCACAGAAACCAGAATTTCATGCCCAAAACGTTTTCAATCATTCCAAGCAATTCACCACAGAGTTCAAGCCTCATGAATATGATTTAGACCACAAATTTACCATAAAATTCGAGATTGAACAATAAACAATCCATAGAACAGAAACCCCTCATCATTTTCATACAAACGCGTAAGGGATTACTCATACAGCATTAAAACAATGAAACCTCTAAATCATACCACATAGAGCACAAAAATTCATGGCCAAACACATTCACACATGCATTTCAAACTACATGCAATTTCATAATCATATAGACATGCAAAAGAGCTCCCCTAACCTGGAAGATCCTTGCTCCTAAAAAGAAGAGAAGGTTGATAGTTCTTCTTGCCCCAAATTGGATTCCCTTAGTGCTCTCCCAACACAGCTCTCTTGATTCCCTCTAACCCTCTTTTCACTCAAATTTCGTGCTCTCTTTTAACTCTAGGTTTCAGACTTTCAAAAAACCTCCTAATTACCTTATTTTCCCCTTTTATATTGTCCCTAATTATGGTAAATGACAAAAAAACGAAAAATGGCCTTTTAGGGTTTTCCCAACCTTTCACATTCAGTCCACAATTATATTAGCAAAAATAAAGAAGTCAATTTCGTCCTCAACAAGGTTTGAACACACAACCATGGAATCACAAAGTCAAACACAACCAATTCTCAACGAACTCATGTTTCATGATAATTCCTATAATTTTAGGATTACATTATCACTATTCCCATTCAATATATAACATAAAAAAATGCACAATTAAAAATAACATACAATTAGCATACATAGGACTTGAACCCAAGTCCTCTCACACAACCAAAGTACTCTCAACCATTTAAGCTAGTACTTTTACATGTCACAACAATTAGCATTAAATGTCATAAAGGCTTCTACTACTAGCATTTATTAAATAATAATTAATTTAATTATTCAGATTTCTCGGGTCTTACAAGTGTTGGTATTAATTTGTATTGTTGATTGAAACTCTTTTGTACTCTTGTTGATCATAGTGGAGCTATTTCTTTTGTCTGGACGACTAGTGGTTTTTACCCTTGATTTGATGGGTTTTCCACTTTAAAAATCTTGGTGCCTTTATTTGTGATTGTGGTGATTTATTATTGTTGCTCTTTAATTGTTGCTCCTCATAGATTCTTGCAAGTTAGGGGAAATTATATTTGCTGCATTCTCTAGTATATTGTTTGTGTTGTTGTTTTCCCCATCAAAGTGGCATCAGAGCTCTTGGTTAGGCTATATTTACATGCTTGAATGATGGAGGAAAATGCAAAGATGGTTGCATTGAATGGTTCAAATTATCACTTGTGGAAGGGCAAGATGAAAGACTTGTTTGTGAAGAAGTTGCATCTTCCCGTATTTGCTACACAAAAGTCAAATTCTATGTTTAATGAAGAATGGAACTTTGAGCACCAACAGGTATGTGGTTTTATTTGACAATATGTTGAAGATAATGTTTATAATCACATTGCTAATGAGATGCATGCTAGAACTTTGTGGGAGAAGATTGAGTCTTTGTATGCTCCTAAGTCGGACAATAATAAACTGTATTTGTTGGATTGCTTGATGAATTTGAGGTACAGGGAGAATTATTCTATTTCTGATAATTTAAATGAGTTTCAAGGGCTCCTTGATCAACTATCAGGAATGGGTATAAACTTTGATGATGAAGTCTTGGGACTATGGCTATTGAATACTCTACCAGAGTCTTGGGAGATATTTGGGGTTTCAATAACAAACTCCATCCTGAAGGGCATTATTTCTTTACAGATGGCAAAGAGCGATGTTTTTAATGAAGAGATGAGAAGGAAGACACATGGTTCTTCATCTCAATCTGATATGCTTGTTATAGAAATTAAGGGGAGAAGTCAGAAAAAGGAACCGAAAGGTGGTTGAGAGAAAAACAGGAGCAAGTCAAAGTCAAGATACAAGAATATAGAGTGCCATTATTGTAATAAAACATGGCACATTCAGAAATATTGTTTTAAGTGGAAAAAGGACAATGTAGACAAGAAGGGCAAGCAGAAAGAGGATGATTATGTCACTACTACTACAAGTGGTGATCTTGTTCTTCTTTGTGACTTTGAGTCCATTAATCTTGTATTGTTGCTCTTTGATTGTTGCTCCTCATAGATTCTTGCAAGTTAGGGGAAATTATACCCGTTGCATTCTCTGGTATATTGTTTGTGTTGTTGTTTCCCCCATCAATATGAAAGGCGTGCATCCTTCTTAATAAGTTCATTACAAGGAGCAACGAGAATAGAGAATCCTTTCACAAATATTTTATAAAAGCTAGTTAACCATGAAAACTTTAGAGTTATACATATTTAGAGGTGGATCATTCTTGGATAGCCTTTATTTTCTTAAGTTCTATATGAACATCATCCGTGCCAATCTTGAATGTAAAAAATATTAGAACCAAATGAAAATAAACCCCATTAGATGAAGCAATTTTAATGATAACAAATGTTATTTTTCATATAACATGAGTATAGTCATTCAAAGAATATGTGTTGCAAGCTCATTAATCAAATGACCAGTTTGATACACTGATAAAACAATATTATGTTGGGAAACAATATCAAACATTAATCAAACGATACAATGGTTTATCACAGTTTATTGATTCAACATAAATACTTTGAATAGTTTAATGTTTACTATTGCAATTGAAACTCATTACATCTAACCAGACGGTTAAATCTTGAATCGATAAGATGATACATGTTGAAGATCATACTCATGCTGACTAGATAATTAAATCTTTAACTAATCAGATGATACTATAAAGCTTTAGTCATCAAAACTACAACTGTTTGACCATAGCATTGATAAATACACATTTTTAAGTTACTAAATTGATCTTAATTCATCAAGTTACAATGCTCAAATTATTTCTAGATAATTTAACGTTAATTATTGAAAAGACGTTTTAAATTAATTATCCTTCAAATAAAAAATTCCCTTAAATGTTAAGCCATTTTTATCTTTATATAGAAATATTTTATATATTTTGATATGTGAATAATATTACTTTGATCTTACTTTGATAATGTTGCTAATGAGATATTACATAATTTTTTGCACAAGTTTCCTTTAACAAATATTTTCTAGAAATTGAAAAGGAGATAAAAATCAAAGTTTTCAAATCAAGTTCTTGCTGACTCAAAGAAGGAAAGGAAAAGATTAAAGTGTCAACGAAGATATTTGAAATTTTAAATAAAGATCATTTTGAAGATATTATCAAAACTTTCCATATGAAGAGTTATATGATATGACACCAACAAAAGTTAATAAAGAATCAAATCCAGCAAAATTCTAACGATTATCTTTTCAATAACTATAATCAACACATTCATGTAATGGGTTTCTTATAGTCTAGCATTGGTTATTTTTTCTTTGTCTAGTCTGTGTAAAACACTTTCTATTCATCTGTGACTTAAATACGTTATGTTTTAAGTTATCAAATCACTTTAATATATATTTTCACTACATAATAGATTTTGTTATCATCAAAACCTAATCATTTATCATTTGATGAAGAATTGGATGTAATTTGCTATTTAAAACCAAACTAATATAAAAAACCAACTTAATTCATTCATAGTTTCAGTTCTACTTGCCAAAATTGCTTTAGATTGCAAAAAGTTATGATTTGAGTAATTTTTCCAGTAATGTGGGTATTTGCTTTTGACTATTGCTTGAATATGATCATTAAAGTCTAATATAACTTTTTTTTATGGAATTTCAATTTCTACTAAACCATCATTTGGTTCACACAATTTACCATCTCCAAGTTTGACTTTCATTTCTTTAATTTGTGTTGCATTATTGGTGTCTAACCTCGAAGATTGGATTTTGATACGTATTTCATTTACATATAATTTATTATATGTAGAAACTAACCTCTGATTGGATTCTATTATGCAATTCATTCTCAATATCATAAATGTATAGTTGTGCAAACTTTGAAATTACACTAATTGGTGGTAAGAGACTTCTAATTCTATGGCATGATTGACCCTATATTTTTTATATTTGGTGGACCTCGTCCGTTATTAATAGACCTATCTATCTTTGCTCCATGGGAGAAAAACGCTAACACCATGTAATTTGTTCTAATGTTTTACTAGTAGTTCTTACTTATAATGAATTAATATCAGTAAGAAGTTGGTTCAGAACAAAAGGATGTTCTTTTAACAATGGTAGTTCAACTTTCTCATTACTACTACATTATTGGAACTTTAGATTAGTAGATTGTTTCCTTATCCTTTTATGATACCACATATTGATTTTGTAATGCTCACATTGAAATAGGGGATCACTAATATCTTCGTAATGCTTAAATATATAAAATATGTATTTAGTAAAGATTAAATATTATTTTCAATACAAATATAGTTTGAAGTTAAAAAAATATATAATCTTATGTATGAATCCATTGTTGTTTGCGCCACTTCATCTACTAGTATTTATTTATTATCAGAATTTATTTGTGTGCACTAACATATCTAATCACATATCAGTAAAAAATTGTTAATAACAACTTAATATGTGGTAAAATAGTAACCAAGTAATGAATATATATCATTCTGCAGTTGTATAACAAATATTAAATAACACTTTTTGGTTGGCTAATGAAATGCTGAAGTATTATATTTATCGTATCCATTTTAGTATGATGGATCAAAGGGATTGCTGTGTCTTTTGTTCATATGATGATTGTTTTGTGACTTATGCTTGATTAAAAAAATCATTGATATATATATATATATATATATATATATATATATATATATATATATATATATATAACTTGTGGAAACACATTAGTTATTATTATTATTATTATTATTATTAGGAAAATTTATAGAAAGGGAATAATAAGAGGACACTTGTCACAATAAAGCATGGACTATAATTTATGTGAATCAAGATCTGAAGAACTTGTTCACGAAAGAGAAGATGATTAACAAAAAATTCAAACAAGACACATGACTAAAATATTTTTTTTTTCTAATTTATCTTTCTAATAACTACTTTTTTAAATTTAAATAATTACTCAAAAAATTATTTTTCAAGTAACTATTATTTTAAATTCAAATGATTAGTCATAATAAAAAATTATTTACAAAATAAAAAATATATAAAAAATATTTATTTTATGATTATTTTTTATAACAATTATTTTATAATTTATGAATATTTTTATTTCAGAAAACTATAAACATTTTATAGTTTAATAAAAATTTTGTAATAAAAAAGGGTGAAGAGGAAGAAAAAAAAGGTTTAATTATGTCTTTCGTTCCCATTTTGGAGTCAAAATCTCAAAATGGTACCTAAATTTTTAAAAGTCTCAAAATGGTCTCCTTTTTTGTTGAAACGTCTCACATTTGCCCTTCCCGGTAAGTCAAGGTTGAGCCGTTAGAGGGAGTGTCACGTGTCAGTTCCTCAATTGTTTGAATTTTTTTATTAATTTTTTTTGAATTTTTTTTATTTTTAATTTTTTTTTTGAATTTTTTTAAAAAAATCAAAAAATTGTCACGTGTCTCGTGCCACGTGGCAGTGACAGTGCACGTGTCAATATTACACCACGTGTCATTTTGTTAGTCTCAATTTGGTCCCTTTATTTTAATTTGTCTCAATTTAGTCCCAATTTTTTGTAAAAAGGAGCAATTTTGTCCCCCTTCAAATTGAAACAAAATTTAATTTTATATAAATGTTATACCAATATTTTTATTAAATTACTTTACTTAAAATTGTTTTCAAATTTTAAATTTATATGTGTTTTATTGTAACATGAACTAAGTAATTTATGATTTTTTTTTCTATTAACATTATTTTCTATTAACAACTTTTAAACCATTTTAAATAAAGTTCAATGTAAAATATTAATTAAATGAACTTAATTTGGTTAAAAATATTTACTTGAAAT
>Ga0214542_1007982_pt1 | contig 17964 bp, 9 predicted proteins | sample CNSS1metaG_FD_160096 | JGI IMG/M metagenome (GOLD analysis project Ga0214542, IMG submission 160096) | Root nodule microbial communities from cowpea collected in UCLA plant growth center, Los Angeles, California, USA - CNSS1 | ecosystem: Host-associated > Plants > Roots > Nodule | place: USA...
TATACATATCAATACATTATATATATATATATATATATATATATATATATATATATATATACATGTATATCATCATAACAATCATACCCAAACAATTATCAAGCATCCAAGGGCAACCAAGCAACCAAACAAAGCATTGTCCCGCTCAGCCCCTCGCTCAGACTGAAGGGCCTCGCTCAGGCGAGACGTTCTCGCTCAGGCGAGTCCCCTTCGCCTAGGCAAGGGCTCGAAAGAGGAACCAGGAACCAACGCGGGATCTCGCTTAGGCGAGACCCTTCTCGCCCGGGGAGATACTCGCTCGTTCAAAAATAATGAGCTGGTCGCCTAGGCAACCTTTCGCGAAAAAGGGTTTGGGCGAGTCCCTGTTCGTCTCGCCTAGGCGAGACCAGCTCGCTTGGGCGAGATTAGCAGGTCTCACCACTGTTTTCCTGCAATAGTTACCCACGTCATTCCAAACCAAGGATATACATGCGTTCACAGCTATCACAACATCACACCAGCCACATAATCTCAAAACAACAGTCGCATGACAAGAAAGAAATGAAAACACGAGAATGAGCCAGAGCTTCCCTACCTGGAAATGGGTTTGTACAGGACTTCGACACTGAATCAAGGAGCACAACAGCTCTAGACTGACAAACTGGAACAGCGGGTAAAACGAGTTAATACAGAGTTTTCCCACTGTGACTACGAAAACTATACTAGACAGAGGTGATAAGGAGAAAAGTACTTACGTGAGCAAAACAATGGCCAAGCTAAACGCGAATCTGAGGAACGTTGGAACCCTAGCAGAAGACGGGAGCAACAACAGCTCTAGGGTTTGGGGCGGACTAGTTCTGTTTTCCCTTTCTGGGCCAGCCCTAAGGCCCAATGGTTAAGGTAGTCCTAAAAAAAAAGGGCAGAATGGAAAGTGAGTCTTACAGTTTTCTTTAAATTGATATTCTGTTTACTCTTTTCAAAACCACAACCAATATTTTTTTTTTAAATTGATATTTTGTTTACTCTTTTCAAAACTACAACCAATATTTTTTTAAATAATTATTGAAAACACATGTGCATCGTTAACGTTTGTTCATTTTCTTCTATAACAAAAAATAATAAAATTATAATTATAAAATAAATATAAATAAGTTTTATAATTATATAGTTTTTATTTATTCTATAGATAATTTTTAGGTTTAATTATTTTTTGGATCCTAATAAATTTGAAAACCATCATATGAGTACTTATTAAATCTTCATAATCTATACTAAGTCTTCAAAATTTCAAAACTTTTCAATTGAATTAGTCTCCTTATATTCGTTAGATTTTTTTATTACCTCTATAATGTGATAATTATCTTGTATTACCACACCGTTTTAATATTATCATATAATATATTGTTTCAGACTACCATAACACCAAGATCTCTCTCAAGAATGTGTAATTGTACTGTATTTATCTAAAAAGTATTCTTAAAACTAATGGAAACTATAAATTTATAAAATATAAAATTAAAAATAAAAAAGTATATAATATTACAAAATAAAAAAAGTAGAAATTATAAATTTATAATTAATAAAAAAATATAAATTATGAAATATAAAATAAAAATATATAATTTTATGATTTAAAAAAGTTATAATTTTATAAATTTATAATTTAAAGTTATAATTTTATTAAATTATAACTTTTTTAAATCATATAATTATATATTTTTATTTTATATTTCATAATTTTATAATATTATAATTTTTATTTTTTATTTTGTAATATTATATTTTTTTTATTTTTTATTTTTTATTTTATAAATTTGTAATTTTTCTTAACTTTAAGAATATTTTTTTGTAAATACAACATCAAATTCTTGGGCAAATTATGGTAGTTTACGACCATGTATTATGTAGGGATATTTAAGCGCGAGTGACAGTGCAAGATAATTATCACGTAACAGAAAAATCTTAGGGTTCAATTTAAAAGTGTTGAAATTTTGAAAACTCAATCGAACACAAAATTTAACAGGAGATCCAATTGAAAGTTTCTAAATTTATCGATATTCAAAGCATAATTAAATCTAATTTTTATTTATTTAGTAGATAATTTTTATTTATTTAATTTATAAAAATAGTTAAATTTAAAAATAAATGGTTAAATTTGAGAAATCAATTAAAGTTGAATAAAATGATAACTTGAACGGTAGAAATGAAGAAAAAAAGTGAACAGCAAAATGAAGAATTTTTTTTATACATAGTTATAGATTCCTTAAAAAAAATAGATTTGCAAATTCGTAATCAATTTAGAGACCTATTGCTAATTTAATTATTTAGATACTGTTCTTAGTTTAACTAAGATAACTAATATTTGGTGAATGATTCTTTGTCGAATTTGGATAACGTAATTTTTATGCTATAATTTTACGCCTTAATTTTATTTTTAACTTGTTATTTTTTAAATATTACTTTGAAATTTTATGTTTGATTTTTTTTTCTATTCTATTATTATGTGAACATTATAATGATAAAAATTTATTTAAATTATGTCATCTGAGAAGAGAAAATAAACCAGACCTGTCATTTCCAATTTAAGCTTCGCTGTTTACCTGCGACTTTTATATAAACTTGCTCCAACCACGAATAAAGATTGGGCTTACTTCTTATACTAAAGAACTCAGCTTATCAACAATACCAGAGATACTACAAGAAATTAGAGTTTTTATTTTAGAAACGGCTATTGATCAAGAAATTGATTGAAATGATCTAATACAAAACATTTGATCTATAAGAAATAAAAAAAAAAAAAACTTGAGTAGAGAAAAAATCTGATTATTTAGAATAGAGATAGAAAAAATAAATAAATTATATATTAAATCTCTTAAATTCTTTAATTTACTCTGTTATTTACACATTAAGAAAAATCCCTCTCTAATTAGGTCAAACCAAAATCCTCTCTAAATTTGAATTCTTTTGTCATGTCTACAATAGGGAATATTCAGACTGAGGCTTTATTCATTGTTCATTCGGCTTGAACTTTTGAGCTTATGGTATTACAAGAATACAATTTTGACACCTATAGTGCTGGAATTTTAGACGGCACAGAAAAGACAAAACCCACGCTTTGGAATATCAACCCAAATGAATTCCAATAAGCTATGGTGACCAAACACACAGACACAACCAATAACATGAAATTTACTTATTAAAATAACTGTTTTATTAATAATCCGCAGTGTAACACAGTTTAGTTATATGAACCAAATGTGGGACTTTGACTCACACTTGGACTATTCCCAACATATATCAACCTTTGGAGATTATTTTTCTTCTTCTGAAAATCTTAGTTACAACACTAGTTACTGAGACAGTCTCAGAATAAAGGCACTTCTGTATCTCTTAGTTTACACACCATATAGATTTTATCATACAGAGATTATTTTTAAGTTTCTGCACCCAATTTGAAGCCTTATATTTGGTGGGAGTGAGAGCTAAACTCAAATAAAAGCAATGGTATAAGTAACATGATTATCTGTGAGTAGAAGAATTTTTCAAATAAGAATTGTTCATAACCATATACCAACAAATAAGAACATGTTCTCCAAATTTCTCAGCCTTGTTTCCGAACCAGCTGTATGTGTGTATATACTTGTCTTATTGACAAAACTAGCTAGTTTAGATAGAAACTAGGAGCCAGATTCTCTTCTACGGGATTACATACATTTTATTTTCTTCTCCAGCAGATTCAAATATAGCAATCTACATAATCATGCCACCAGCAGTGTCATCTACTTTTGAGTCAGAGAGAGACCCTGTGATATATGTGCACACAGTTTCAGAGGCTGGTCGTCTTCTTCCTTCAGCTAGCCGCTGGAACTCTATAGCACTTGACTTTAAACTTGCTCCTCATTCTTCCACTGCCTATGAATCAATCCCTTCCCAATACCCAAAATCTGTTGACTACAATCTTGTTATCACTGACAGGAAGCATTTTCATTGTTTTCTTTTTGTTCTTGTAACAATAATCTTAGCCATCCTAGCAGCTGTTTTGTTGGTGCATTTTTTACCTCAGAAGCACAAGCATCAAGGCTCTTCAATCGATCTCAAAGTGGCAATAAACCAAGCTCTAACATTTTATGATGCCCAAAAATGTACTACTTCTATTTCTGCTGCTACAAAATTAATTTTCTAGGTGCAGTTCAACTGGTTATTTATTTTTTACTTTTGTTCAGCTGGGCATTATCCGAGGAACAGTCCAGTTAAATTTCGGGGAGATTCAGGATTAAAAGATGGGGATTCCGCTAACAATGATCTTACTGGTGGATTTTATGATTCTGGCAACAACATTAAGTTTACCTTCACCACAGCTTACACCATGACCTTGTTGAGTTGGACTGTCATGGAATATCAAAGTAAATATGCTGATATTGGTGAACTTGATCATGTTAGGGACATCATTAGATGGGGCAGTGACTACCTGCTCAAGGTGTTCACTCCCCCAAATTCAGCAGATGGATCAAACTTGATGCTGTATTCCCAGGCAAGTTACAACTTTTTTTGTTGGGAAAGGATCTTGGGGTACCACTCCAATTCTGAATTAAATACTAATAGATATGAAGAGAAATTGATCCTTTTTTTTCATTGTTTTATTCAATTTCATTAGGTTGGAAGTACCATTAGTATCAACAATGAACCTAATGATTTGAGTTGCTGGCAACGACCCGAAGATATGAAATATGAGAGACCAGTTTCAATTTGCAATGGCTCTGCTACAGATTTAGCTGGTGAAATTGTTGCAGCATTATCTGCAGCATCGATGGTATTCAAGGAGGACAGAGATTACTCAAAGAGACTTAAGGATGCAGCAGAAGGGCTCTTTGGGGCAATACCTACCAAACAAGGGACTCACACCATGGTTGATGCATGTGGAAAACAAGCAACAATGCTTTATAACTCAACCAGCTACCAAGATGAGTTGGCTTGGGGTGCAACATGGTTATTTCTTGCTACTGCAAACACTAATTACCTTGAAATTGCAACTGAAACTTTTTTTTCAGCCAAGAGTAGTGAATCAAGCGTTGACAAAGGGGTTGTTTACTGGAATAACAAGCTCAATGCAGTGGAGGTAACTTCAATAGATACACAAACTGAATTTTGAGGAGAATTTATTTTTGGTCTGATTTTTTATCTTTGTAGGTTTTGCTAACCGGTATTCGATACTTCCGTGATCCTGGCTTCCCATACGAGGATGTTCTGAAACTTTCATCTAACTCAACCGATGCACTCATGTGTTCTTATGTATTCAATAAATACTTTAGCAGGACACCTGGTAATTAATTCTACTATCAATTGCATCCTACATCACTCGTTTGTTTGCGATTATTTACCTATGTGTGCGCATGCGTGTTATCTATGTATATGACATGTTAAACATAATGATAGGTGGGTTGATTATCCTGAAACCTGATTATGAACCATTGCTCCAGTTTGCTGCTACAGCATCTTTTCTCAGTAAATTATACAGCGATTACCTTGATCATCTCAAAATGTCTAGTGCAAGTTGCAAGACTGATACATTCTCCGTGAAAATGCTTCGCGATTTTGCCACTTCTCAGGCAATTCCTAGCTTCCTTACCATTTCATTGTTGCATGTAAATTGGAAAAAAGGTTTATTTATGTTTCATTCTGTAATGTGTTCTTCAGGTTAACTACATATTGGGGCAGAACCCTTTGCAAATGAGTTATTTAGTGGGCTATGGTGACAGGTATCCTGTCCAAGTTCATCACAGAAGTGCATCAATCCCTTGGAATAACCAACCTTACAATTGTGACGATGGTAAGAAATGGCTAAACTCCAAAGATCCAAATCCACAAGTTCTTTTGGGAGCCATGGTGGGAGGGCCAGACACTAATGATAATTTCATGGATCAGAGGACCAACCAAAAGTTCACTGAACCGAACATAGCCAGTAATGCAGGCTTAGTTGCAGCACTGATTGCGCTTCAAGATCCTCCTTATAGTTCACGTGACCTAAAGAGCACATTGTGGGGATGGACTTGATCTATATTTGAACATGTTCATTAGATTCTGTTTTGTTCCAAATTGAGCATGTGCATTAAACGTCAATCATTTGATGGATTGAATTTTAATGATGTTTCGTGTTTTCTAATGTAAGTTCACGCGTCCACCATGCAATTTTGTACGAGGACAGACCCAGGAATTGGTTATATTAGGAATCTTTTACGCCACCAAGGTGTTATATTCAACTGTGAAATCATTTGAAATATAAAAAATCTGGTCATGCATAACACTTTATTTGGAGGAACGTTTAACAGTATCCTCAAGGTTTTCATTTCTTCAACATATCAAAAAACTGTTTGTGGAAACAACCAATCTTTGGAAACAGAAAAAGTGCATATTTGTAATCATACTATCTATCATTTTACCTTTGAAAATTTGTGAGCACTGCACGCTATAGCCCAACACAAGAAGAAATTGTTGTGCTCAAATAAACAGCAAGCATATATGTAACGCAAAGAAATTACTAACTTTAATTAACTTAGCACGTTTTGGATGTAACAAGGCTCTAAATTAGATCCTCCATGTAGACAAAATAAAACTTTGAATTCAACATGTACAATTTTGATGTATAATAATATCTATAGATTGAGTAGCCGAAAGCAAACTTATAACTACATATCAGTGTTGACGAAAATTTTACTATACAAGCCATTTACATGAAAACAGAGAGGAATGAAACCAAAATATACACTACACAAAAGCTGTACAAATTCTTCTATCTTCAAGTTGATTTAATCCTGTCCAAGTTATACACTTTCTGCAAAATAATATTAATGAGGTAAGATGACAGAAAATTGAAGGAGCATGTCGGACATATGTTATGTTTGAAAGCATGAAATAAGCTTACAAGAATACAATGAACATCCTCAAGAAAAGGCACAAGCAAAGAAACCAAGATCTGCATTTGGTCCTTTAGGGTGTCACAGCTTTCATCTCTTTCCTTGAGGAGATCCATGAAAGTTTGAGTATCTGGCACTAGTTTTATAGCTACCTGCAGCAGTGTTCCGGTTAGTTCAGCAAGAAGCAATTGCACAATTTTGGTGACTACACTAAAGTCTGCAAGTTTTATTGGAACAGACAAGTTGAGGTTAGCTTGTAAAAGCCATCAACATGTTTGAAATTGATTTAACACAAGAAAGAGATGAACAAGTGGCTATTTCTTACTCTGAAAGCAGCTGATGAAATCCATCCATGCCATGGTGACAGGGTTGCATCATAAGACTCTTGAACTATTTGCTCCATATTCTTTTTAGGATCCATTTCTAGTGCTCGTAACAATGCTGAAGAGAAATCCAGGGATCTGTAAAGTTGCACATCTATGAATGAATATTAATTTCTTCTGTTACTTAATCTGAGTAACAGTTATTAGCCTGTCGTTTTTTCTCAACAATTTTTAGAGCTGAAAGAAACTGATGATACAACCTAACCCAAGTGTTAGGAATAACAAAATAGTAAATGAAAACAGCAATATAATATATGCAATGTTTACCTAGTGAGCCAAAGAAAGGCTTTACTACAACTAAACCTCTTTCTTGTGTTGCCTTTGCTAGCTTCTGATTTCAATATTTCAACCAAATTTGAATTCATTGAGGGGTTCAATTCATGCATCATTTCCAATCTCTGCACAGACACAGAATTCAATAGCACAAGCCAATAACTGATAGTTGACTATTCGATCAATGTGCAATTAAATGCTTACTGAAAACTAAACCTCGTACAACTACACAAGAAGCAGAAAATTTAGAAGATCCCAATAATTGGCATGCAGAGATAGTTTCCTTGAAGTGAACTGAATCAATTGAGAGTTTCAAGTTTGATTTGTACCATAATATTCTGGTGAACGTCTTGTCTCAAAACAGCCATCGTTGGGCCTATCTTATCTGCAAGAGAGCATCAATCAAACATAAAGACAATGTGTTTGGTGTTACATCACATTCATGTTTCAAGTAAAAACAAGCGAGTAAACCCACCAAGAACTTGAAGAACCATGTAGCATAGAGATAGGAAAGGTTTGGTGGGGATGTGTGCTGTCTCATGATTTCCTCCTGGTTTGACTATAGCCATTAAAGACAACTCTTCAATGGCAGAGTTTATCTCTGATCTCTTCTCCATATCTCTGCTCCTCTTCATTCTCCTTGTTATCTTCCCTCCCTCTCCCTCTTCCACTTCTCGGATACACAAACATGTATGTTATGTATGCAGCTTCAATACCCAACTTGGCTTCTCTATTAATACCTCTAGCTAGATAGCTTCAAGCCTTGAACTTCCAACCGTAGTTAATTGGTTCAAATATCTATATTATACTTGCTCCCAGATAGAGAGAGAGTAAGAGAAATTTCAAAATTTTGATCAAGTGGTTGAACCAAGGAGTGAATCTTGCTTTGCCCACCTTACCAATTATTTAATTGTTCTTCACGTCTAGTAAAACAGCGAGTTTGGCTTCAACTAGTTTTTTTTTTGGTATTGATTTCTTAATAATATTCTTGTGCTATCAGTTTCCTCTGTAAGTCATTGATTGTGACTTTATATTTGACCTTGTAGTTATCATCAATCACTCCCTTACCTTATGTTAATGAAACATTATCCGAATAAATCAAATTTGTATAGGTCCCATGCTGAAATTGACATGGCCAGAGATTATAGCCGTTTATCTAGATCTCATATTAACTGTTACAGCTTTGTTAGTTGTTACTGCTGCTTAGAATTTTTATACATTTTGGTGTTAAATGTTGCCCTATTGGGCCTTGCATCAGAACTGATAAAGATAATAGTAGGATATGCTTTTTCAATTGGGTCTCATATGATGAACAGAAAAGTATGGTTCATCACAGGCATCACAGGGACAAACCAACTTTGTTTTGTTTGTTTGAGTTAAAATAAAATATCAAAGCATTATGTGAAAGAAGTGACTTCTTTTTTGGAGTCTTTTATTTTCTTTTCCTAGAAGCTATTCAATTATAACTTCTCAAATTGGTTTAACATTAATATTTAACATATTTTTAAGGTTAAACATGTACGTGCAATGGATTCTCTGTAGACAAAATTATTAATACAGTGTATAAGTGCAAAATGTTACTGATTTTTGCTCATGTACGTTTTATCAATGCTTAATTTAATTTTTATAAGTATAATACATTCTTAATTTGATACATACGCCCCTTGTTCTTTTTAATTCTGTTATTTTTATGTAAATTACGAAGATTCAAATATTATTTTTGTCTTTAATACTTACTGGATTTTGTTTTTATTTTTAACATTTTTTTAGTACTTTTGTCTTTAATACTTTTCTTCTGAAAAGCAGTTTAGATAAAACTTTAAACAGTAAGATAAAAGCCTAGAGTGTGTGTTGGGGTGATTTTGCAAGGTGATGATGCCTTATTTGATTCTCGTTTTTTTCAGATTAGAGTTCTTAAAACCTTTTGCAGTTAGTGTGATATTTTTATCAGAGGAGATACAGGGAAATTTTAACTCTGATACCAAAGTTTTTCACGAGATTAGACACTAGGAGATTTAATATCATCGAGGTGTTAATAAGCTCATATAAAATATTATTAACACGTCACTTCTTATTCAAAATCTTAAAACAATAAATTTTAAAGTCTTTCTACTTATATATTGGTCATTTTTTCTCCAATTTTACCTAATGTTTCCAACTTACCTTAAACTCCAAATAATTAGCACAGTAATTATTATGTTAGTGAGATAAAGTTGAAATGTTTACTCAATTTTACGTGACAATACATAGAGGAGGTAATAGTAATAAGTTCAAAATTTTGAAACTTAATTCTCCCACCAAAGTGTGAGGAGAGTGTTTAAGAATATGGTTAGTGAAAAAATGAAAGCAAACTCAGAAAGAATGAAATTGGATTCTTGGATACTAAGGAAAGAGGTTTGTGTATTTATGAATTTATAGGTGAGTATAAACATGTTTTAGTTGCATTTTATACGTGACTCTATTTTGATCGAGGTTTAAAATGATGATGAACCTAGGTATTCTGTTTTTTCTTTGTTTTAATTTTTTATTGTATGATTATTGGTGTGTGCTTTTTTATATGTTTTTATAGGAAATAATTTAAGTGTGAGTCAAAAGTTTCACATTGGATAAAATATACAAAATTAAATACTATATTAAAATAAAGACTGATAATATTATTGTTTTAAGGTTTTGGAGTAAGAGTGGTATCAAATGCCTTAGGAACTCACCCTTGAGGGATTAAACATTATATAAGAATAAAGACTCATAATATTATTGTCTTAAGGTTTTGGAGTAAAAATTTTATTTTAATACTTTGTTGTGGAGCCATTGTTTATCACGGAGAAAAAGCGTGTAAAATCAATGTCATAAATATAAAATTATAATCTCTATGACTATAACCGTAAATATATCTACCATGGAGAACTTTATCGAATAACCAATTTCAAAAATACAGTTGGCTTTGAAAATCTACATACATATATAAGTTACTATTTAGTATACCTGATAAATTGAAGTCAACTAGGATTGAGAAATATATTAGCATGAAAATTAAGTGATTATGTGGACTGCTATTAACAATTCAACTTAGCGAATGATTTAAATACTAGATTATTTTTTTTCCTCAGAGATCCAAATAAGAAAAAAACGAATAATTAGACACATATCTATCACCTTCTACAACTTTCAAATACTGGAAAGATACTCCACTTGTGATTACTTAGTCGAAAGTTGTTTGACATCAACTCATCTCAAATCAATTAACATAAGTGTATTCTTGGTTAACTCATTTTCATTGTAAAACATTAAATCATTCGTTTAATATATCTATTATATTTTTCGTGACTACTTTAATAAATCTAATATTGCATTTGTCCTTGTCCTTACATCATATTGGTTCTAAAATAACCTGAACTATTTACGTAATTGGTGAATGCCGTTCTCTTTGGCTTATCCCGAATCTCTCTTCTACCTGGAATATAAAATGTTTAAGAAACAAAAGTGTAGTTTAATAGATCGTTCTGTTTTACCAATCAAGTATGGTCATGCTAACATCTCATTGGTGTGCCATTCTTTTGTGACAATATCGTACAATTGCTTTCGCACTATTAGGTATCAGCACCTCTAAAATTTGTGGTATGCCATTTCCAATCTAGGACCTATATTATATAAGGGAAGTATCTATGCTTTTACATAAAAGATACAATATTAATGAGATCTGAGTCTGATCACATAAAATATTGAGACCACTTTTAACCAAAAACCTTATGCTTTTACATAAAAGATACAACATCAATGAGATCTGAGTCTGATCACATAAAATATTGAGACCACTTTTAACCCAAAACCTTACAGAATCTCTATATAATATTATATTTTCTCATTTCTAATCAATCAATATCGTTACATAGTACTCTACTTTCTTATTTTTAATCAATGTGAAATTTACACTCACACTTCGATTCTTAACCAAGTTAATAAAAAATTATAACTTTAGACAAATTTTAGTTAATGAAAATATATTTAGAAGAATGTTTCAAAAAATATATAGCTAGCGTTTAACTTCATGTTTAAAATGTGATTGATACAGAAAAAAAAAATTGAAGATGAAAATCGTTTCATAAGTTTAGTTTATTCTTCGAAAATAATATCATCTAAAAATAATATTTTTGGTAATATCTTGTCATGCTTTTCCACTAAATTATTCTCCTGAAAAAAGTTAAGAGCCTACTTTTCAGTTAATTTTTTTACTGTAATAGAAATAATATTTACTATCAACTTGATGAATTTTAATTATTATTATTATTAAAAATTATGAAACAATAAAACATTATGATATGAAATCGTTCATAGCAAAGTTTATTTTTTTTATTGAAGTTATTCTGTTTTGTGAGTGGTCCAGCAAGCACGGGACAAAGCTTAAATTATAGGTTATTGTGGTTGGATTGAGTTTTGTTAGGATGCATAGATCTTAAGATAAGATGGGTTTCCAATTAAAATTGAAATCAAAGAGGTTGGGTTAGTTGTTGGTTAGTGGTTTTGCTTCTCCATTTCTAATTTTAGACTTACATCACCATTCCCTTCTCAAATATATTTTCACTGCTTTATCTGCAGCCATCACTGGAATATATTGTTTAATTCAAAAACCAACCTACGTACTTCTATTATTTTACTTAAATAATTATACAAATCAGCTTTAGATAACTGTCCAGAAAAACAAATCAAATTATTAACGTAATATATCATTTATAAAAAGATATAAAAGGTATAAAGTATTTTAAATATACTTTTCTTGCTCTTAAAATTCTAACCTTTTTTTACGATTCTCAAGTTTTCTATCCTCTCTTACATCACATCTCATTTGTTTTCTCACTGATTTATTACTTCATATTCTTTTAATTTCATATTTAAATCTTAAATATTGTTTAAAATTTAAACAAAATAACACAAAAAACAAACAAATCGATTAAAATATATTAAAATTAAGATAGTACATATTAAAATTAACGAGAACTATTATAAAAAATATTTTTTTAATTCAACAAAATAAAATAAAATAACATGACAAAAATAAAAATACACCATTATATTAATATATGTGTTTTCCTTAGTATATTAGCATGTAAACTCAATTTCTATTTTATCAATTTGATTTTCTCTGTGTTCCTCAAGCCTATTATTTTTATTTGATATAAGACCTTTTAACTCATACTTGATTTGTAGTAGTATTTTTATCATGTGGGTTGAATTTTACTGCAGTAAAGTATGTTTGTCTCCATCTAAGTCAATTACCTTTAATATGATTGTTGAGTTTCTTCAAAGGATGACAATGAGATATGGGAGCGTGGGTTTGTCTATCACATTTTTATGCTAAAGTAAAAATTGATCCAAATATACAACGACTTTCAAATCGCATTTTCATCTCCATTCAGAAACGTATATTATTGTTTTAAATATTAATTAAATTATTGTTTTACAAACAATAAAAATCACATTAAATAAAACATTATTTTGTGAAGTATTACACATTAAAAGGATACACATTACTTTTTTCCAATGTCAGATATTAATAAAGAATTTACAATTTATAAATATCAAATAAAAATAATAAATAACAATTAGATAAATATCAAATAATTATAGAAAATAGTAAAAATGGTTAAATATAAATGCATATCTTAAGAATAAGTTATGAAACTAAGATTAAATAATTTTTTTTAGATAATCTAATAAATTAGAGGTGTTAATTTTAACATTTTAAAAGGAGATCATGTATGAGGACAAAAATTAATATTAGAATGAGTATGGAGACGAGGACGAGAGAGATATACATATTCATCCCATATACCTAGTTTAAAAAAAATGGTTAAATATGTTTTTGGTCTCTTAATTCTCAGTGAATTTTGGAATTAGTTCATTTCGAAACTTTAGACTAATTTAATCTTTCATCTTTTGGAATGTGTGGATTTAGTCATTTTAATAAAATTTTATTAAGTTTATTTGATATTTGACATTTCAAACACGTTTCAAGATTGTATTTGAGTTGTTTATACTGTTTGACACATTTTTGCTTTAATAGTAAGTCAAATACTGTTATGAAACACGCTTGAAATGTCAAATAAACTTAACATAATTTGATTAAAATGACTAAATCTACGTATCTTAAAGGATGAAGGACTAAATTAGTCTAAAATTTTGAAATAAACTAATTCCAAAATTCACTTAAAATTAAGGGACAATAAACATATTTAACCCTTTAAAAATTGGTACAACTCATAATATTTTATCAATGTAATAAATTTTCATTAAAATCGAAACGAATTCGAACAATACTCCTCTAAAACAAGTTTATTTGTCTCCTTAATTTATTTTCAGGAGACACGAAAATATTTAGTATTAATAAGTCCTAAATCAACTCATATAATAAACTACTATGACACCTAATCTAAAACACTAATATATTTATGAGTTATATATATATATATATATATATATATATATATATATATATATATATTTTTGTTTTTTAATTTTATCATTTATTGTATTTTCAACTCATGTTTTTTTGAATTCCCATTTTTTTATTATGTAAAAAATTAAAACTAATTTGCTTCACGGTAAAAAAAAGAATTAATAATAGTTTCATGACTACTTTAAAAAGTCATGTGTATTTTTTTCTTTCAATAATACCATTCAAATGTTATCTAATAATATATTATTATATAGTTTTCATTTATTAAAGTAAAAAAAAAAAAAAAAACATGTGATGCATCCGATACATAGGAATCAAGTTACTCTATTTAATAACTATTTGCATGAGCATATAGTAATTTCAATATTTAAATGGTTTTATTGTTGGATATTAATAAAATATTTTGATAGTATTTCAAAAATATGTTTAAATAATTAAATTATATGTGTGCGTTTGTTTTGTTAATTTGAGTTTATTTAATAAAATACCAAATAGTTTTAAAACATTAAATTTGTAAAATTGACCTATATTCTATGATAACTTTTATTTAGTGGCCAAGTCAACTATAAGTTATTTAGATATTGTTTTTTCTTAAGTGAATATTATAATAGTTAAAAAAATTCAACTGCGATGATTTATAATTAAACAGATATCATAATAATTTACACTAAAATGGAATTAAAAAACTTATGAAATGGAAGTGTAAATATGCGATCGCATCCGTCACCAATGACGTAAAACGTTGGATAGAGCATAACTTGCTCAATTTTGATATTAACAATTTACGTATGTATGAGCTACTCATATACAAATTACAAAACAAAATACACTTTTTATATGCATATTATGCATATGGATATGGAAGTGTGAACATGCTAGATTCTTTAGGAAGCTTCTTAATTATATTTTGCTCATTTATTTAACACTCAACACAACCCATTGGAAGACGACATAAGTTTCGTCTTAGTTTTTAAATAAAAAATATCAATTAATAATTAAGGACCGGAATCCAATCCACACAAACTATTTCAGAATATGTTTCACGAGAAACTGATAATGGATCGAACCAATTTGAAATTAATTAGAGATTCTATCCAATATAATTAATGTATTAAATTTTCTCTCTTAAGTAAACTCCTGAAGCCATGGAAAATTTCTAATTTGATCAAATAATTAAATTTTTTAAGCCAACATTTTCCTGTTAGAGAACACTTGGCATTGTCACGCTGCTAATCATCTTCAAAATGATGTTTGATCTTTTGAAACAACATTTGTGTAGTACTTATACTAAAATCAGATGAGTCCTAAATAATGGAAGTGTGTCTACATTGTAGTTTACAAACAAAAAATAACAGTTTCTCTGCCAAAAGCAAATCATAATTTATTGTTGTCGGCAGAAATTATGAACCCAATTGAGTTTATAACTTTATTAGAATTTTCAGTAAGAGTTCCGAAGTCCCAACTAAACTGGTTCCCTCTTTTCTGTACTAGTACCTAATTTATGTTCTTTTCCCCCCAACGTATGCAACGTATGTGGTTGTTGTGACATGAGCCATGAATATTCTACATCTAATTTAATTTATTGGATGGTTAAATATGATTTTACTCATTAAATTTAGATATAACATCACATTTATTAAAATTGTATTGCGGAGGTCAACCTTCGTAATACATTTTCTAATTATCCCCATTTTTTAATAAAAATATACTCAAATAAATGAAAGCAAATTATCAAATACTATATTAATCTTTATATATATTATATAATTTTTACATGGATCATAAATTTTATCTAAAAAAAGTACATATAAAAAAAATATGTTACGAATGTCGACATCTGTAACATAATCTAACATCTGTAAAATTGTATTGCGGATGTCGACATTCCGCAATGTATTTTTTAATTACCCATGTTTTTTTTTTAATGAAAACATATTCAAATAAAGGAAAAAAAATTATCAAACCACTATATTAATCTTTATACATATTATACAATTTTTATTAGAATTTATGGATCATAAATTTTATCCAAAAAAATTACATATGAAAAGAAAAAATAAAAGTATGTTGCGGATGTCAAAATCCGCAACATAACCTGACATCAGTTGAATTTGTATTGTGGATGTTAACATTCGCAATGTATTTTTTAATTACCCTCATTTTTTAATTTTTTTTAATGAAAACATACTCAAATAAATGAAAAAAAAATCATAAAACCAATATATTAATTTTTATACATATTATACGATCTTTACTTGAATTTAAGAATCATAAATTTTATAAAAAAAAATTACATATGAAATGAAAAAAAAAGTAGGTTATTGATGTCGAGATCCACAGTATAATCTGACATCCGTTGAAGTGTTGGAGGTGCAGACTCTCAAAAGTAAAAAGCAAAATAATAGTAGCACCGCAGTAAATTTTTTTTAATTATGTTCCACCACCAAGGTAGGTAAAAGTAAGTAAGAATAAAAGAGTAATTTTTGAGAGTTCTGAAAAAAAAAATTGGAGTGCAGCGAGAAGTCCCTTTTTAGATCCAGAAAGAAACAAGAGATCAAGCAGCAACAGCAGGAGTCCAATCTACACACAGGCAAGTTTTTTAGCCCAATAATTTAGGGGTCTTCTCCCTGCACCTCCAACACTTCTTCTGTACCCTCAAAAAAGACTCTTATACCCTTATTTATCAGAGTGGGTGAAAGTCGTTAGGACGCAGTAAATTTCATTTACTGCGTCACCAACCTCCTACACCCCCAACTATTTTGTGCTCGCGTTGCGTTTCGTTTCTTGTCTGGTGCTTTCTTGCTCTCATTCTCTTCTATGTGGTCCATGGTCCCTGAGATTTTTTGTCCCTCATTCATTCGTTCATTGTCGGTGGTGGTCCCTCTGGTTTGTATCACATTTTTTTTTAAGGAATGTTTTTTATTCTGTCGTTGTCTTTAGCATTGTGTTTATTGTGATCGAAGGTTATTTGATTGGTGGTTGTTTGAAAGAAGGTCGTTTTGGTTAACTGCGTTGTCTTTTCCCATCCAGGTTAGCCTTCTTACCAGCTTCTTACTAGCTAAAGTTTTTTTTTCTGTTTGCTTGTGAAGTGAAACGGAATTTGTTTTCTGTTTCATAAACTATATAACGCGTTTCAAACTTTTACCAAACGGAATACAAAAGCTGTTTCTCCAAAAAAATCAAAATTTATGGGAAACGGATTACAGAATCCGTTTCATAACACTGTGAAACGGATTCCGTGATTCATTTCATAAAAAAATTTGCAATTTTTTTTATGAAACGGATTACGGAATCCGTTTCACAGTGTATGAAACGGATTATGTAATCCGTTTCATAAACACGAAACGGATTCCACAATCCGTTTCCAAAAAAAAAAACAAATTTTTTTGAAAAAAAAAAGGAAACGGAATCCACAATCCGTTTCCAAAAAAAAAAAGTTACCAAACGGATTTCACAATCCGTTTTTGAAAAATAAAAATAAAAAGGAAACAGATTCTTTTGCTTTATGCATCCGTGATTACTAAATACACCACCTAACAAATACATAATAAGCTTACATGTCTCGTTGCGACTGCAGAGAAAGAACACTACGTAGAAAGAAATTGTTACTTGATTTTTTTTTCTTACTTTTCTTTTTTACATTTTTTTCTTACTAACTATAATTAATGCATTTCTTTTCTTATTTTTTGTTCTACCAAAATCTTAATTTCTTTTAACCTCAATATTTATTGACATTCTTTAAATTAATAGTTATTTAATTTTTCAAAAGATATAAAATATGAAAAGTGCAGAAAAAGGATGCAAATAGTAATCTGATAAGCCAGCGATGAAGAGGTCGTAAAAAATTACCCAAACGGATTCCACAATCCGTTTAGCAAAAAAACAAAAAAAAAGTTACCAAACGGATTTCACAATCCGTTTTTGAAAAAAAATAAATAAAAAGGAAACGGATTACAAAATCTGTTTC
>Ga0214542_1007986_pt1 | contig 17957 bp, 8 predicted proteins | sample CNSS1metaG_FD_160096 | JGI IMG/M metagenome (GOLD analysis project Ga0214542, IMG submission 160096) | Root nodule microbial communities from cowpea collected in UCLA plant growth center, Los Angeles, California, USA - CNSS1 | ecosystem: Host-associated > Plants > Roots > Nodule | place: USA...
ATGTGTCACCATATTAGATTGACACGTGGCACACTACAAACCTGACACGTAGCATAAATATTTTAAAAAAAATTAAAAAATTTAAAAAAAAAATTTAAATAAAAATTTAAAAAAAAAAAAATTAAACACGTGGCACCTACTTAACGGTGTTAGCTTCCTACTAACGTAAAGGACCTAATTGATACTAATTTACAAAAATGAGGACCTAATTGAGACTAATAAAAATACGATAACCAAATTGAAATTATGTGATAAAAACGGGTTATTTTAACCTAAATAATATATATAACCTAATGTATATAACCCTAATTGCTTACCACTCCATGAGCTAAAAAGCAACATGCCCCTGCAAATTAGGGAGTAGTGACATATCTATTGGCCCTCTCCGATGGCCATCATCCTCCACCACATGAGACTTCTCAAGTTCAACATCTTCCTTTGCATGGTCATCTTCACCAATGTAACCAGGAGTCTCATGTTCTCATCATCCTATGGATGCAATTAGCATTGTTAGAATATGTTGAGAAACACCTACTCTTATTCTTGTTCTAACCATGATTTATGCAAAAACACCAACAAAAATATAAAATTAAACCATTAAACACCCAATAAAAAGTAACAACTAAAAATTCCAAAATCCATTTTATAAACATATTCCAAAATGTCTAATCCGTAAAATGTTTTCTAATAGTGATTTAAAATAGTTTTTTTTTTTTAAATACCATTTTGGTACATGTTTCCATAATTATACTTTCGGAGTCATGTTAACATTTCAAAAAGCTATTACAAAATGACAATTCCAGAACACTCTCTGTTTTGCACACCTCCTCCTTCTGGAATTTCCAATCTGGGAAAATTTTGATATACCCATTTCGGAAAGTTAAAAAGACACCTAACTTGCAGTGATGGAGAAGACAACCGGTGCTTTCCCATGGCAATGCAACTACATAGCTACCAAGACAATACTCTCAAAGCAACCAGCGGCAAACCAGGTAATAGTGGATGAAGGAAACTGTGCAGAAGAAATAGTGAATGAGAAGGGAGAAAAAGTAAGGTTAAATTCATAAGAACATTTTCAACATTTCCCATAAAAAGTGGGGTGCAGGTAGCAAATAAGGGGGTGCAGGAAGTTAAAACCTCTTAAATTTAACCGAAAGATTGAAAATCCAAACCCTTTGTTAAGTATTGTTCTGACGTCAAGGTGTGACGTGCCTGACATCACTTCATGTTGAAACATTTCTGCTCAATTTCATAATATCTTTTTGGGTTAAATTGCAGAATATTATTTTAAAATAAAAAAAAAGTGTTGGAATCTAATTTCCACCGTAAAGGATCCGAAAAAAGCAAAAGTGTAAGAAGCATTTTGTTGAACAGTCCTTTTATGTTTTTTAATATCTTACGGATATATAAAGAGAACCAGAGAAAAGAAATAAGACGAAGAGCACATGTTATCACAGTAATGAAGAAGCATGCAAAGAGTCGATAATGACAGTTCAAAGAAAAAGTATTTTTTATGTTAAAATTAATTAAAAAAATATCCAAACAACTTATAACTGGAATACGGCTGACTTATAAACAAATTAAGAAATTTATTTTGCAGATTTTTTAAGTCACCTTTGAATTTCAACTTGCGATTGATCTTTTAATTGCAAAAGCAGTTACTTATTCTAAAATTTTGCATTGTGTGAATTTATTTAGAGATACAAATATGAACAAAAAATAAAGTCAGCTTCTTTACAAGATAAAATTAGCTTATATATGAATTTGAAAAATTAGAAAAACTATGAAATGTGATTTCTGTAAATTAGTCTATACTATAAATTTATTTTAATTAATGAATAAACTCACTCATTTTATTCTTTTTCATTTTTCTTCGTATAAGTCTTTACGGATAAACTAGTCATATGTGTATGTGTTGTTGTGTAATTTGTAAAATTACCTATTGTGTAGCATGAAGTAATGGATGAGCTTGTTTATGTTTCGTTTTTCCTTAAAAGTGCTCATTTAATAAAATAAACATATTAATTCTTATATTTCAACATGGATTGTGTGTTCGTCAAAGACTAATACCATAATATAAAAATTAAAATAAAGAAGAGGATATATGAAAAAGAAGAGAAATAAGGTTTCTCATTTTAATTCTAATAGAACGTATGAGTATGCATGATATAACATAGATAAAAAATATGATAATAACATAAAGACGAAATTACCTTTATTATATATATATATATATATATATATATATATATATATATATATATATATATATATATATATATATATATATAATATAGAAAAAGGTAAATAAAGATGAAGTAACTTTCAAAGAGAATACGATCAATTGATTCTAAAGCAAACAAATCAGATTGAGTTATCATATAAACCTCTTCATATTAAAAAAGAAATTATTGACATTCAATTACTAAAAGAATTACCTTTTGTAGTTATCAAGGCAAGAAGGATTCCCATAGTGAGTGCATAATCTATTTATATATTTGAATATTTTTTTCTCCTTCTCCACAATCTCTTCCCTTATTAAAGAAACATTCTCTTTCAAAACAATTTTGACCATTTTTAGAAAATGAAGAAAAGAATAACACATTATATTTTTCTTACTTTTTTAAATTAAGATATGAAACAATTTATAGTAACTTATTTCACATATTGGAATTAAGGAAGATAGTCAATGAAATATGAAAAGCTTTCATGCTTACAAGGTCGAAACTATAAAATGACATTCAAATTTCTTCCTATTTTATTTTCTTATTCGTTACTATTTTTATTCTTTTGTTTGCATGTTCAAAATGAGTAACTTTTTACTTGTAGAGTTTAACTAGAAGAAACAATTTCATGACATGAATTTTTTGAAAATTTCTACTACAATAATTCACATGGAAAAATGGTATCAAAATATTTGTTAGATAAAAGGATCACTATTTCATAACATAGTCCGTAACAATTTGTTAAAAATTACACCACAAGAAAACTCTTAATTAATAATCAATTTTAGTGACCACGAATTGTTAGTAACAATAATGACCAATTTAAATACTAATTTACAAAATAAAAATTATTGGTAACTAAAATAATTATTATTATAAATAAAAAAAATATAATTTGTCAATAAATTGGTCTTTAAAATTAGGTATCAAAGTTTTGATTACCAAAGAAAATTGGTCACTAAAAATTGACTATGAAGGTTTTGACTACCAATTGAATAGTTTATAAATTTTTCACTATAGTGACTAATTATTTTTAATTTCTAAAATTGGTTTCTAATAGAGATTTTTCTTATAGTATTATAATTCACATTTTCAAGGATATATTTATCTTAGTTTAATTAAAGGGTAAGGAAATTGATTTAATTTTTGGAGAAAAAATTGATCAAAAATATTTAATTTAGTTTAATTTAAATTATTTAATTCTAATTAATCAAATTAGTTCATAAAGAAATAAATTACTTTAATTTAAGTCTCAATTTGGAAAATAGAAAGGTTACTTTAATAATTGACATTTGTGATCACTAAATAAAATACAGCTTATTACTTTATCTTTTCAAAAACATTAGAATCATAATTTAAAGAGCTAAAATTACAATTTAGCCTCTTTTTTATTCCTTAAAATATTTTTTATTTTTCTACAAACAAATGGTTTCCAAATATATATATATATATATATATATATATAGAGAGAGAGAGAGAGAGGTTCTTGTTGCCTCTGAAAAATAAGTTAATACTGTAGATTTTATGGATATTGTTATCATTATTTTTTTTTAAAATAAAGATTTTTATTCTATACATTCCATCAGATACATGTTATTTTATTGAAAATGAAGTTCATAATTTTACCTTTTTGGGTCATATGATTTGATTCTATGGACATGACTATGACACTTTTTCTAGTGATTCCTATGGCAAGTTGAAGACTTTTGACTATGAAGAGTTTTGTTATCATCACTAGCATTCACATCACTACAACCTTTGCATTTGTACCAACACCATCTTTTGTGCCTGTGTGGTTCATAATCTATCCTTTGAACTTGTTCCATTTGTTTATTGAAAGTTAAATTTGAACGCGATGGATCCAAAGGGGAAGTTCTCACTTAAAATGACTCCAAAATTAAATATATCTATGTTGCTGGACCCAGTTGTTCTTTGCAATGAACACAATGATGATGTTAAAAAGACCAAAGGGTGTGCTTGTGGGACAAAAGAAAAAAAAAAAAAAAAAAAAAAAACACAACAACAACAAATTACAATGATCCACACACGAGGAATAAGAGCAAGAAAATCAAAAGGTTTAAGATGGATGTTTGACCAAAGAGAGAAGAACAAGATAAAAAAGAGTATCCTCTCTGAATTTGGGGCTTCAAAGAGTCATGAAAGTGATTTAGGAGTATTTCTCTCTTGTATATGGCAAATTTTAGCCTAATTTTTTTCTACTACAAGGATACTTTTCACATATTATTATGTTGGAGGAGTTTGATAATTTCATGTACATCTCAAGTAAAAATATGTACTCATCCTCGTGTTAACGTATAAACTTTTTGTCTTATTCTCATCTTGTCAGCATAATATTTTTAGACAATTAATTATACCATTAAACACTTGAATTTCACAAGTTAAACATTATCATGAAAAAATAATTAAATAAAAAATAAAAAATATTAAAAAAGAGTAAAAAATAATTTAATGTGAGACCTAAAATTTATAATTCACCATTTAAAAATAATTATATAAAGAAAAAATATGTGTAATTAAGATTGTAAATAGGAAAAGTACTTAGAGTTGTGAGTAAACTTTGTGGATATAAAACAAGTCAAACAATTAAAAGAAAAAGAAGAAAGAAATGTACCCAAAGAAAAAAATATATAGAAGGTTATGAAACTAAATACTAACCTAATAGTATATATAAATCTTTAGATTACCTAATTAATAAATTATGAGTATTTTAGTAATTTAAACGATGACATGATGAAGACGGGGATGCGTATCGGAGCGAGGATGAGCATGGGGACGGAACGAATATGTACATATTCATCCTCCTAGTGTTGTATCTTGGTCAAGAAGTTTGAAGGGGTCAAAATAATATACTCAAATTTTATATATTTAATTATTATTGCTAATATAACAAAGGTATATATAATTTAGTATTGAAACTCTTGTATGTTTTTCCTTACAAAAATTATAGTTTTGAAATTGTATTTGATATGAAACTCATTTTAAATTAGTTTTTCTAATTTCATCTTTTTTCCTGGATATTCTCATATTTGAGCATGTTTTCTTATAATAAGTTTTAAATAATTAATATGAAACATTCCGCCTATAATTTAAAAGAATTAATATGAAACTTCCCACTTATAATTCTTTGAATTTTAAGAAATGATTCTCTAATTCAACCATTGAATTCCTAATATCATGCTTGAAAATAGGTGAAGAAGTAAATTTGTATTATTTTTATCTTCAAAGGTATATACCCTTTTATCACTTTACAAAAAATGAATCTATTATTTTATTTTTCATCAATATACCCATTTAAAAAAAATAAGACTAAAAAATAATTTATCAAAATCTAATCAAAAATTGAGAGACGTAATTACTAAAAATAAATATGATAATCAAGTCATATTTAAGAAATGATTATGAAAAAACTTATAATATACTACCTATATTCGTCTCTATATCCAATTAAAAAGTTAAATACTACCTATATTTGTACCTAGTCAATGCAATAATTTTTCATCAAAATGAGCGCAGGTTCAAAGAATACCCAATAAAATCGATTTTTTTGACATCCCTATGTTTGAGAGATAAATTTATAATATATAAATAAATATAAATATTTTATTATAAGCAAGTTATGTATAGTTGAGTTAAACTTAAAATTTATTTTTTAAAATGTTATTAAAAAAATCAAAGTTTTTTCTAATAAAATTTGTTATTCTTCATGTCATTTGCAATTAAATCATTATCTTACCACCATTAATAAACTTAATTTCCATTTCGTAAAATATTATAATTTTTCTTTACGAGAAAGAAGAACAGTGTTGCCTTTCTGAGGTTTGAGGAGTGAACTTCTATTTTTTTTAGAATTTTATAAATTTCTTATGCACAAACTTTAACATGTTGAATATCCATTATACTTAAGTTAGTAAAAGCTTTAAGCAAAACATATAAAAAATTATTAAAAATATTTATAAATAAATACTTAAAAATTGACTTTCAATTATTAATTCATATATTAAGCATTTGAATAAATAAATAATTGAAAGCATTATAATTTTTATGAGATAGGTGGTTACAAGTATTCCTTTTCATATTCAAACTCAAAACACGAACTAAATTGAGTTAGCCAAAATATTAATTATTTAATCAACATATTAAGTTATTTTTTTTAAAGTACAATGATCATATTTATATTTAATTTTTATTTTTTTGGTTTCTCTTCAAATAAGAAAAAATATATATAACTCATTTAAAATTTATGACCTCATATAATTATGTTCACACTTTTACCACTTGGCCGACTCAAGTACATACACATACATTCAAATTTGTTTCAATTTCTTGATTTCTATTTGCATTAGAGGAAATTGAGTAAAGAAAGAAAGTTTAATAACATATATAAAATAAAACAATTTAATAATTTATTTTAAATTATTGTGCAAAACCTTTATCTGATAATTACTTTGGATTCATATTTCTTCTTTTTAAAAGTTTGTTTGTTTCAACCATTTAGTCGAAGCAAATAAACAAGGAAAAGGTGATCCATGTCCTGGATTTGGTTGGCATTTGACGAAGACAATGCAGTAAAGTGTTAGTGTCTTGGAGTCTGTTATGTTGAATAAAGCATTTTTTATACTTTTCAAATTGTAATCTCACTCATTTCTGTTTCCATGTGTTTCTCATTCTTTCCAAAAGGGAGATTTTGGTTCTCCCACACTTTGCTCATTTACCATTTACCAACTTATATTCAAAGTTTGATATTATTTACAGTGAGTACTAAGAATTTTGAAAATTAGAAATAGGTAATTGAGACATAATATTGTATTTCCTTTTTAGTCTTTCTAGACCCGTCTCAATTCAAACTTCCTTTCATCATAAGATTCATTTAATACTTTATGCGTGTTTTTTTAATCAGTAAAAAGAATTTATAAAAATGAATATGTATGTGGGATTCATCAATTCATATACAAGAAAATTAGTGTACTTTGTGTAATGAAACTGCATATTACAAAAGATAAATATGATATTTCATTTAAAATATTCCTAGATATGTCCAATCAAAGAATCCAAGAGGAATTATTAAATAACTTAAAAATTGAGCATAGATAAGATTGGATAAAAAAAAAGAATTTTCTCTTTGTTTCTTTGATTGTTGTCTAGTGGTACTTCAAGTCTTATTTCTTTCTTGCACTTTATGTATTGAGTGTGATCTCACTTAGTGTACTGAAAAATAAAACACCAAGAACAACTAATATTGTCATAGGTCATAGATTATGTATATTAAAAGCTAATCAAAACCAATTTAATGTATCAACCCAACCCTTCACTTTTATATGCTTATAATGCATGTTGTTGGACAAATGCACTAGTCAAAAAATGATAAACTAGCTTTTTTAGATTTGTTTCTAATCTATGCTCAAGCTTTCAATTGAGCAGTTCCGAATATTTCATTTCCATCAATTATGGCATTCCTAAACAACACATTATTTCTATGATCCCATATGCATCTCATTATTGCCATCCACATAGTTTTGTAGATAACGTTTTCGTTATTATTCATCCCAAGCATGTAGAATTGATGGAAATGTTGTGTGATAAAATTATGTTGAATTGTCTTAAGACTTATCCACTTATTTCATAGGTTCTAAACCATGGTAGACACTTTACAATTTAAAAAAACAAATGTTGGATAGTTTCATCTTGTTCTTTGCAAAGCACATATGTCTTGCATGGTATCATTATTCCCATATGTTAAACGTTATCCCTGGTTGTAATTATGTTTTGGCTCATTCTTCATATGAAATGTTTTATATTAGGGATTGCACTTGTTCTCTATCATAACTCAAAAAATTTGTCTTTTTCTTTCGTTATATTATTTTGTAATAATTTGTATCCAGATTTGACTGTATATTATTTGTGTCTTCTCCCTTCCTTATCCAATAGTCTTGACCTTATATTTTTGGTAAATACCTTATTAATTCATTTCTGAAATATTCAACTTGGGGCAACTCTCACTCAAACCACTCCCTCCTCCATTCTAATTTTCATTCCCATTCACTATTATTCCAAATTCCCATGTTTGAAATTGTTGCCATCTTAAGATTTCGATTATTATATAGCCTAGGGTATTTTTCACCAAAGGATAATTCTATATTCCATTTATCATACTAGAATTTGATTGATGTTCTCGTTCCTATACTCCATGTGATATTGTTCTTAAATACTTTATACATGTGTTTGTCTCAGGAAATGCTATTATTTAGGGGTATATGTGAGGATGGATTTGTGAGTGTCTTTTATGTCTATTTCAGTATATTTGCAAGGATTTAGAGATGAAGATTTGTGTAAATGAATGTAGTAACGATTATCGCATGATGAATATATGTGGGAGGATTAGGATGGCAAAGTGAGTCAGGTCCGATGGGCTTGCTTGGAAAAAAATGAGTTAGGGATGTGCAAATGAATGAGTCGGGGATGTGCAAATGAATGACTTGAGCCAGACATTTGAACCCACCAACCTATTGCAACCCTGCTCGACGCCTAACCTATCAATCTGCCGGACCAGTTCGCGAGTTAGGCAGGGCTAAACTGTGGCACATTAGGAATTAAAAAATGTAATTGTGTTGTTTTGTTGTGTGCAGAGAAGAAGTGATGTCTTTGTGCAGCGTAACTGTCATAACGCATGCCAAATAAAGCGAAAAAAGAAAACATTTATCCAAGACACCACAGCAAGGCGATGAGTGCGACGTGACCACCACAAATAGGTTCTCGATCTCTCCAACGACGTGCATGTGGTGGTGGCGTGCGATCTGTGGTTGTGGTTAGCATGATGCTACCATTTAATCTAGTTTACACCAATTTAACTTGTAAGCTGAGATCTTTAATTGCATTGTTGTGAGATTATACATACACAAATGCATGTAATGCAGCAGTAACATTGATTGAATAAGAAAATAGACTGCAAAACTACAGAAAAATAAACCTTTATGAGAATGATGCATCAACTATTCGAATCAGATATCCCATATTTGTACCAAGTGATGACACGATAATGAGATACTACTCATCCAATCAGTGGCGAATCATGACTATCAATTTTGGGGGAGGCAAAATTAAATTTAACAATAATTAAATCAAAACTAAAATTTTAGTTATTTCGTTTTTAATGTATAATCATGTGTGCATGAAATTTATCTCCCATTTCATTTTGAAATCATGTTTTGATAAATCATTACAAAAAAATAGTTTAAGTAAAATATACTTTCTATTCTTGTCAAATATGGACATAATTTTTTATTGTTGGATAAAATCTTTACATTTAAATGGTTAAGAAATCCACAGTAAAATAGTGAAGTTAAAATTTTAAAATAGTTTTCTTTTCAATATGATATTGACAACTTATTAAAAAAATTGTTAAATAATAACAAATGAGCAAATAAGTAAAAAAAAGTCATGATACATATTTTCATTTTTCTTCATATTTTAAATTTAATAGTTGTTTGATTTTTATCTCTAAGGAAAATAATTTTTGAATACTCCTATTTTAAAACAATAAAAGCATATTATTTTATATTAATGAACAACTGAAACCATATATATATATATATATATATATATATAATATTATTATATATTAAAATAATAAAAGTATATTATTATATGTTATAGTCATTGCATCCAATCCAATTCTGTAATATTATTTGACTAAAAGTTGTAGATATTATTATTATTATTATTATTATTTGAACTGAATTTGATTATATGTTGAACCATGATTAAGAAATTACAATGCTATATCTTCTAGTTATAGCTACAAAAGTTCAAATTCTAGATTAGAACAAAACTTATAGAGTCATCCACACTCCCATTATATTAGAAGCCTACCCTAAAATAAAGGGTTGGGCTTTGTATTTGTACGGTGACCCTCCCATTGTATAGGACGGAAAGTATCAAATTTTAAGACATATTTTAATGAAGCAAACGATATACAGAACCTCACCCTTCAAAACAATATATTTTTCTATAGTTTTTGTGTAATACATTGATCACTTGGTATTAAATAATTTCAGCTTCTTACCAATCTTTCTCCACTTACTTTATAGGATCTACGATAAATGTCTATATAATTATTCATATATTATTTCAGGAACACTTTCTTTCACTAAAATATATATGCTATATATAGTTGCTGCCCATTTAATTTAAATAAAGTATACAGAACAAAGATGTATAAAATATTATTAAAAAGAAAAACACCTATTTGACTTCATTATACTTTTGCCCTCCAAGTATCATAAATTTATAATTTCTTTAAAATTTCAATTATAGCTAATGCATGTGATTAGTTAACTCACATTAGCACATAGATACTAAATTATCACATTAATAAAGTAGAACCTATTATGTTTGATGTTTAATATTTGGAGATATTGTTCCTACAATTGCAATTTGAATTAAAATCACATAATTATATAATAAACGAAATATCAAATGTATCATCAAGCAAAAATGTAGTTTCGTATTTTGAGTATATATTAAGCTGTAAAATTGAAACTTGCGAAATGGTGTAAAAGTTTTGAGGAATATAAATATTATATACAATACAACCTTGTAAAAACACCAGAAGTCAATTAGATCATTTGAAGGGCCTAATACTTATGTAAATGTGCCATGTTATATGCAACTAAGCTTTTGCAAAACTATTTGAAATTACGCCAATTAATATTTAAGAAGCTTAATAAAATTTAGTATTAACCGTATAATTTCTAAATACATATATTTAGGGGGAAATAAAGATTTTAGTTTAATATTTTGAGTATTTTTAATCAAATATTGATGGAGATTTTTTATTGTCAAAAACAACGATATAAAATTACGTTTTGTTGAGTGCTTGATATATGTATAAAGACATTTACCGATTAAATAAGATCATAAGAGACACATATTATTTTTAATATATTTAAATATAATATGAAATATCTAAATTATTAACAACTATAGTTGTTAATCAAATTTAGATATTTCATATTATATTTAAATACAATAAGCGGATTTGATTTGAATCTTACTTTTAATGCAAAATCCAAACCAAATTGCTTGGCTGAGAAAAAAACTAGATTAAAAACATCTAAAAAAAAAAATTCAGTTTTCATTATTTTTCGATTTTTTATATTGGTTTTCTGTTGCAATTTTAGATTGGTTAAGTTTTAAACAAATGTTGGACTTATGTTTTAGAGCAGGAGACGTATATTTAATCTTAGAAATATCAATAAATTGACAAAGAACTATTTAATGAGTTTAATTTACAAAAAATAAAATCTTGATCTGAAACCAATCTCGGAGTATGTTTAATCCATATATAAGTAACGAATTCGTAGAACTTAACGACTTTAATTAATTAATTGTAATCATTAGGAGAGTAGGAGTTGATTTATTTATATATTTATATTTAGAAGAAACATGGCTTACCTTAGGTTACTTTATAAATTTTATTTTTCTAATGCCTAATCAATTTATAATATTAAATTAGGAAGCTTTAAGTTACTTTAGCCTAACACATCTTCATTTCTTTTATATTTTTATTTACAAGGAAATGTTTCTAATATCTTCTAATTACTTGTAAGTTTATTCTCTTTAATTATTTTCTCTTCAACTCTTACACTAACTCCACCTTTTTGTGACATAGGTTCTTCTTGAGTTAGAATCACATCAACTCTATAAGATAAGTTTGATAATACAAATTAGAATTTTAAGATATTTAAAATAAGATAGAATTTAAGAATAAATGTGGAGGCAACATAAATCTGAAGAGATGGGAGAGAGTCAAGACAAAAGTGATTGTCATTAAAGTTTATCATTGAATTCATGTAATAAAATATATGTTGTTTGATGACAAGAAAGAAAATATGAAATTACAAACATAATAATAATAAAAAAGAACAAAATCCCAACCATTTTATTTTAAATTTATTATAACTAATAAATTAAAACTTCTTTTTATGATTTATATATCCCATATTTATGTCTTCCGTACTAACCTCTTATCATGTTATAAATATTAATTGTTAGTTGGTTTAGTACTATATTAAAAAGACAATTGTTAATTGGAACAAAGCTTTTTTTCCTTTACACCTATTGAAATAAAGCTAGTATTTAAATAGAAGAAAAAATTATTCTGTGCCTTAATATAATATAAAAGCATTATTTAATTGTTATAACTTATTTAACTTTTCTACTTTAAATTAATAAAATCTTATATAGGTGTTATAATCACCACTTAAAACTAATTAATATATATATATATATATATATATATATATATATATATATTTTATATTATCTCATATATATATATCACATATTTTTATATAATTTATCAACATAATCACCAATTAAAAAAACATGTCATTAATATAAATGAATTTCTCAACTACTTTTTCAATTAAAAGTTACGTGAATTTTATCACTCGTGCAAAAAATATTTAATTTTATCTAATAAGCTTTGATTTCAAGAAAAATAAAACCTTTCAAAACACATAGAAATTTTTGAAAATATTTGTATAACTATAGGCTTTGATTCTATAGACAACCGAAATCTATTATTAGTCAATTAGAGAATGGGCTTTCGTTCTACAAAGAACCGAAGCCTATTCTTCTATCTAAGGGTAAATTTTTAGAAAAGTTATTTCTTGCCAAAACATTGTGCTGCTATAGAATCTTTGTATCTCTTGTACACTTGCGAAAACTCATATACTCTTTTTTACATTGCAACTGAATAGGTCATTGTTGATCTCCACTTCACGCAAAACCCTTCCATATTGTCATTGTTGGTCACCTCGAAACATCTTATTCTCGTCTCCTCTCTTCCCAAATCATCTTGTTCTCCTCTCCTCTCCATTTTCATTCTTGGTTGCCACGAACCATCTCTTGTTCCTTGGAGGTTCATTTTCCCCTTTCTCACTTTTGTTTTGTTTTGTTCAACATTTGTTCGCAATTAGGAGACATATAGTGACTCGTTTTGGTCTTCATCGCAGCTTTGTCAAGGTCACACCTTGGTCCATTGTTGACGCCTTGGTCCATTGCTCACGCCTTCTCCTTCCATTTTTCAAGAATTACTCATAGTGTTCCCCACCTGTGCACATATCTATGAAGAATATGCTTTCATTGAGAACCAAAGCCTAAAACTTCATTGTTTTTTTTTTATTTCACCTTAATATGTTTCGGTTAGAGAATAGAAGTAGAACCTAAATAATAACCGATGTTAAATCTCTTTTCCATACTAGTGTATCAACAAGATGTTAGAACATTTAGTCTATATATTCTAACAGTTGCAAGATGCCTTCTAGAAAATAAATTATTTATTAAGCATAGTCTCCTAAAAAATAATACATGTCATTCAATCAAGATAATTTATACTCTTAATCCTGATACATAAACCTCATTAAGATTCTTATAACCATTAGATCATTAATAAATTTATAATGACTACTATTTAAGATAACATAAACATGATACTATAAGTATCTCAAGCACAAGTAAAAGAGTCACACAAAAGAATACCTATAAAAAATTATCATAAAGATATTACATCATATATATATATATATATATATATATATATATATATATATATATATATATAATCAAATTAAGTTGCATAGAGAAAAAAAAGGACAAAACATTAATTGCGGCATGTTGTAACTAAAATAAGTACTACTATTTGAATTTAAACAATATTGAGTAGACAATCATGAATTATGATTTTCATTAGCATGGAACCCACTTTGATTCATATTGGGTCTAATTATGATAACACATTTGATTTAATAATAGAGAGGACCCTGTGGGCCATTTGTTCTTCCTTGCAACGTGGGTTTTTTTTTTTTTTTCGTTTTTCCCCTTTGATTATCAATTAATCATCTTCAAAGTTTTTAAACGTTGGAAACAGGAAAGAAATGTGAACCGTATCTTATTTGAAAATTATTGCTTTCTTTTTGTCATCATTAATTAATATCAGCTTAAAAAATTTAATTAATTAGCTTTAAAGTTAAGTTGTAGAATATATTTCACATCTCTACGGTTTTTCTTTAACGAAGGGATTATTCTACAAATCACGGTTAGTGTTAATGTGTAGGATCAAATAGCTTGTTAATTTATTTAATTTTTTTCATCTATTAATCAAACATTTTATCAAATTTCTTAATTTTTAAAGTGTAATTATACGGTTTTTCTGGTATTCAATCAGGTTTCTAAATTTAATAATATAATCCTTTGATTTTTTAAAAATTTATATTTTTAGTTTTATAAATTAACATCATACGTTGATCATAAATTACAAAAATAAAATTCATTTATTTTTATTTTTTACAATTTTATTGTTAAGTGGATGAAAAATGATCAAATTATTGAATTTATAAATTTGAGATTTTAGTTCAACATTTTATTAATAGTCAAATCAAGTTGAATACCATAAGAAAAAATAATAATAGAAGTAAAGGTAATTGAGAATAATTAAAGTTAAGGCAGTGTGACTTATTTTCTTGTTATCGTAATCAGTTTTCAAGCTTAACATCGAATAAAAAATTATGTGTGATAACTTTTTCTCTATAGTATCATGCATATATAATCGCAATTTTAAATAAATAGATATAATTAAAGTTGCTTTTGTCTCGTAAAGATCTTGACACTATTCAAATAAATAATTTTGAGAAAGGAATTACAATTTTATAATATAATTTTATTATTATTATAACAATGACGTACACACGTGATGACCTGAATGCATCAGGTTAAATTTTGTATAAATACATAAATAATTTGCCACATTGACCTAGAAAAGCCAACCTCATCAATAGCACTCACAAGAGAACAATCCTCACTTTTTCTTCACCAATCAAATGGTAGACTCACCAAAGTGTTTACACATAACCAAGTAAAGGTAACTAGCAAATTATTTTTTAAATTTTTTCGAGAAGTAGAAAATTTACACATATATATAATATTCTAAAATTTTCAACTTTTCTATATACATTTATTGAGATTTAATAGTAAAATCTTCTCCTCCCGTTTCATTTATTTATAGATATATATAATAAATTTGACCTATAAAAAAGGTCCAAGTCTATCATTGTGTTGCCAATTTAACCTGTGTGACTATCCAGCTAAAGGAATCATTTCATCGTTTATTTCTGACTTATTTTGATGTCATTTCATTTGGAGTTTCACAACTGGATGGTGATGATGAAGTTTTCCATTTGCCATCGAAAATTTTCAGTGCCTACCTATTCTTAACTTTGTGCTCAAAATCTCAGAAAATTTTTAGATCTAAATTTTTTACTAAATTTATTTTTGTGTTGTCTTCAACCGAAAATTACTGATATTGATATTTTAAAAATATTTTAATATATTTTAAAATATCAAAATTAGTATATTTTGAAGACTTAGTATAAGAATAACACAGAAAATCAATCAGAGAATCAAAATTCAAAAATTTCTCATATTCAACTTATAACCTTTTAAAAGTGACTTCACAGATGCAAAATATACATATATGATGCAATAGAAAGGGTGGAAAATATCCCATAAAAAAGATGGTCCAAGAGAATATTTAGAAAAGGGAAAAAGTCAGAGGATGGTTGATCTAACACAAGGTTGCTATAGGAGACAAAACCATGCATACACATAAACACATAATGAAAAAAATGGAGAATTTGCACTCAATGACCCAATCCCCCACCAAACACATATGAGGTCATATTAGATGTTGAAACTTTTGCAGTACAGCTGTGACAGTGTTCCCTTCAAGTGAGGTAGGTCTACACCATGCAGCAGAGTGATGAGATCAAATGCCACTAACTCATGTGCCAATGAAATGAACTTTGCCACACAAACATTACCAAAACAATTGAATATCAAATTAGGATAGTGGTTCCACACAAGAATGCATAGCAGATAGTGACCGAAATTTGGCTTAGAAAAATCATTGGTACTGTATGATTCGATTGCTCATTCATGGGTCCCATACTAGATATTGTCTATTATTTCGATTGTGTAAAATTGATCATGGTTTGACCTCTAAGGAAGACACCACAACATACCACAACTGGGCATGAAGAAATTAGGTCTTTTTGTTTTAACAACTACATTATAATATCATGGTTGGACTCATCATTGAGGTATTAGTACTCATATGCAAGATTCACTTCACACTATTCTCCCTCTTTGTCATATACTATTTGTTCTTTAGTGTGCTGTGAGAATCTAAGTTTATCAACATCTTAAGGCAATTAACTAACATATAAATTGTATACAGTAGTATGTTTTTAACTAAAACAAGGTGGAAGATTTTGCTGACAAAAGATGGAATGTGAATATGTTTGAAGCAACTTGGTTTAAAAGGTTGGGATGTGAATAAAGTAAAATGAAGTTTTAGGGTTCAATTCCTAATAAAGAAAAGAGGCAAATAAAGTCCTGGGGGTAGCTGTAAATTGTCTTTATATAATCAAAAGTCAATTTAAACATTTGGGGTTGGTAATTAAGTATAGGTCTTCTTATCTCTTCTGTCTGGCAGTATTGTAAAAGTAGTAATATCTTATCAATAAAGAGAGAGAAAAGAAGAGAAGGAATACTTGCTTCTACATTAGATTTGCTCAAAGCTTTATTGTGCTTCTTTTGTATTTTAGTGTAGGTAGTTAGTGTGATATAGCTGCAATTGTATTGGGTGCTAATCTGTTATTAGTGTGGGTAGATTTCATGGCAACAGTGTTTGTTTTGTCCTCAGTTTCTTTTCTCTCACTGAAATCTGTGAATGTATCATTTTTAACTGTGAACTGTTTAAATTGAAAAATATAATAAAATAATCATGACCACTTCTTCAGTTTCTCTCAAAAGACTCTGCTATCATCTTTACAAACAAGTATGTGCAGAAATTATAACAGCCTTACTCAGAGTTAGCTATCATGTGTTTAGTTCCTATAAAGGGTAAACCAAGACAACTCTAATCATCAATTTGGTCCTTCAATATGTGAGGCACTGATAATTTAATACCTAAATGTGCAAATAATATCACAATTATTTGTTGCTGTTAAGTTTCATGAGATCACCCTTTTTTTATCAAAATATAATTTTAAAGATCAAATTGACACTAAATTAGAGATTATTTTGTAATTAAAATATAATATCCAAAAGATTAATCTGTTCATTTTTCAGAGACTGAATCATATTTTCTGTTGTTTCAAGAACTAAATTGACAGTGTTTCTTGCATGCAGAGATCAAATTATTCATTTGTCTTAATCTAAATTTAATTTTAAGAATTCCGTGGTGTGAAATGTACATTTTTTTTCCTCTTGCACCTTACTTCAATTAACCACATAATACACAAAGACACACATATGCTTCCAAGGATGCAGAAACAATGGCATCTACTGTTGTGTCTTTGTCAAAGATCAAAAGTCCAAACCAGTGGCAGAGAACCTTAATTTCATTGTGATATCTTCTGTGTGATTATTTGTTGTTTCCTCCCCTCTTTTCTTGTATATTCTTTTTCATATTATTATTATTATGATTATCATTGGGTAGTAGCAACTAGGACAAGACTCAAATCAAATAATTGTAAGGTTTGGCCTGAATCTCTGAGAAGAACAGCTTTAACATAAGATTGAAGTATGATATAAGGTGTATGCACATACATAGATATCGCTTTCCATCTTTACAATTGGAAGAAGGACTGA